>Ga0315904_10000252_pt1 | contig 87719 bp, 126 predicted proteins | sample LakEriMetagenome_6_FD_203529 | JGI IMG/M metagenome (GOLD analysis project Ga0315904, IMG submission 203529) | Freshwater fungal communities from buoy surface, Lake Erie, Ohio, United States - Buoy 12 MA120 | ecosystem: Environmental > Aquatic > Freshwater > Lake | place: USA: Lake Erie, Ohio...
GGCGAGTCGGGCCAGGGCGATCAATCCGCCGAGTGCCAACTCGAACCCGAAGATCGTGAGGGCCTGCCGGATACCGACGCAGGCAAGTTCGAGCAGAAGATGATCGAGAAGATGCTCGACGCGCTGGCCGGAAAGCAAGACGAGCCCGAGGAACAACAAGGCGAGGGCCAGAGCGAGTCGGGCGAGCAAGAGCGAAACAACGAACGATCGGAAGGTGGCGACCAAGGCGACGGCGACGGCAAGCCGACCGGCGAGGCCGAACACAAAGGCTTCGACAACGAGTTCGAGGATGTCGGCAGCGAAGCTCGCGTGCTGGCGTCGAAGAAGGGTGAGAAGGTCGAGACGATCTTGACCAACGCCCAGGCTGTCGAGCACCTGCGGATCACCACGAACAACTTCGGACGCAATCTGTTCGCCAAGTACCGCCAGTTCGGCAAGCTGACCGCCGAGCAAATGTTCTGGGCTCACAAGATCGCGATGGAGTCGATCCACCCAACCTACAAACCAACCTTGATCTAGGAGCACGAACCATGACCAGTCGTTTCAAGCCGGGTGACTTCACAGGCAAGTCCCCGGCCAGCGGAGCCGAGCAGCCGAAGCCGAGTGGCGACAAGGCTCTGATGATGAAGGTCGCCAGCAAGTGCGTGGCGGTCGCCGAGGAAACTGTCGAGCGGGACGGCCAGTTATTCGGCCACCTGATCGGCGCGAAGTTCGACCCGCAAGGCAATTGCGGCTTTCAGGTCGCGGTGATTCCGAAAGGTGAGTCGATTCGCGAACACCAGAAGTATCTCGTGCATGGCGTGCGATCCATGCTTCTCGGCGGCTGCGATTACGTCGGCATCGTGGCGCTGGCCGTGGGCGTGAAGCTGAAGACCGACGCGGAGACTCAAGAGGAGCTTGAAGCCGAGCTTCGCCAAAAGGCCAACGAAGTCGCTGACGAGATCGGCCACGGCCAGATCGACGAAGTGGTCCGAGTCGGCCACGACATACTGCTGACCGTGAGCGTGCTGAGTGCCTACGATCACGCGATGTGGTCGGCTTCCATGCGGCACGAAAAGAAAGACGGCGATCGCGTCTGTCTAGCGATCAATGGTGCCTGGGCGTTTCAGGGCAAGTCGCCTGATATCGAGAAGCTATTGCAACAGGTTCGCCTCGATTCGGTCGATCGTTCGGCCAAGTCGAAGCCGAGTCTCAACTAGGAGGTCGTCGATGCTTGATCCAAAAGTCGGCGAACGCTGGTGGGCTCGAATTGACGGGTTGCCAGAGGTCGTGAAGGTCTTGGCGATCACTGATTCACGCATGTATATCAGCAGGCAGGTCGCGTTCTTTTGCATCTCGTTGGAGTTGCACAGGACCAGCTTCCTGTGCCGCTATCGTGGGCCGATTCGACGCCTGCTCGACCGAATCCGCGAACTGATCTGGGGGTCGCCAGAATGAAGACCGTTCAACTGATGCAGCAGATCGACCAACTCAAGCGCGGCGATCGGCTGCTGATTCTGCCGTTTGAATTTCAGGGCGGCGTCGAGCCGACCGAGGATAGCTTTCGATCGCACTTGGCCGAGCACGGTGTCACCGGGATGTTCGCGGGTCGTCGCGACGATACGGTCTACGTCAGGCTTGCAAATGGCGAGACGGTCGAGCACGACCTGGACGAGATTCTGGCGGTTCATCGAGCGTAAAATCTTTTCGATTTTTTCCGTATTACTTGTTGACAACTGTCTATCGGTACGATATACTTTAAGAGTCAACACGACAACCACCACCAAACACAGTGAGATCAAGATCATGACCCAAGCCCAACAAATCGCCGCGTTCGCCGACATGACCACCGAGCAACTTGTCGAGTTGGCCGAGAATGGCTTTCGCGGTGCGTTCTACGTCAACACGACCGTGCTGCTCAATACCCTCACCCGTCACGCGATCAGCGCCGAAGTCGCCGACCGTCGCTTGGCAATCGCAGCGGAGTAACCATGAACAAGATCGACGAAAGCACGCTCGGCAGCGAACTCCGCAAGCGACGCAAGGCGGCTGGCCTATCGGCAGTCGAGCTTTACTTGCATACCGGCGTTCCAGCGAGCGTGATCTATGAGTTCGAGAACAACACCAAGTCGCTCGTTCAGGTCCAGCGGATCATGCGGCTGTGCGAGTTTCTGGGGATTGAGTTGAAGTCGTTTTTCAAAGGAGATCAAGCGTGAAGAAGTTTTTCTACAAGCTGACCGGAGTCACCGATCTAATCATGAATCGGGACGATGTGGACCATGCAGACGCCGTAAAGGCTTGGACTAAGACGCCAGAGGGCAAATCTGGTGCTGCTGGCGACGATCGCAGTCCAGCGTGGAAGTGGACTGGATGCCTGTATCGCAGCAGCGACGAGGCCGCGATCGCAATGCCGACCGCGAACATCATCAAGTGCCTAATCAAGGCTGGCTCAAGGGTAATCATGAAGAAGACTACGAGCTACAAGGAGGCGGTCGCCTCGTTGGTCACGCTGCCAGGAACGTACCACCGATTTCTGGTCGGCGGAAAAGAGGTTTCGGTTGCTGATATCCTGTCGCTCAAGGACAAGCCATTCGAGGAGCAGGCTGCTCACGCGATGGAGCTTGGGTTCAAGCTACTGGTGAAGCGGGCCACGGTCGGAAGCTCGAAGCACATTCGGGTTCGGCCAATGTTCGCAGACTGGTCGGTCGAGGGTGAGGGCCGGATCATGGACGAGTCTGTCATCAAAAATGACGTTCTCGACAAAGTGTTCGAGGGCGCTGGTTATCTTGGGCTCGGTGACTGGAGGCCGAGTTCTCCGAAGTCGCCTGGGTCTTATGGAATGTTCACGGCAAAGTTGAAATTCTAGTCACGGAGCGGCAGGGCTCGGTGTGGTGTGGCTTGTCGAGTCTGGGTCCGTCCGGGCGCGTACGGGTTCGCCAGGGCTAGGCGCGAGTTTGGCTAGCCAAGCACCGCCTTGCAGAACCATCTAACGATGGCCGGTGCGACAGCGGTTCCTGTCGCAATTTCAAAACACAAGGAAGCGATCATGTTCGAGTCAAATCCAGAGAGCGATCAAAAGCGAGACTGCTTGGTCGATCTGTTTCTGCGGTACGGTCGAGGCTCCGTGGTTCCGATTGCCGAGATCGAGTCGTCGATGGGCATGTCGTATGACATATCGAATCCGTTCGGTTATGTCGTCAGTCGTCGAGCCCGTAGGTTTCTTCTGGAAAAGCATGGTATTGCCACGATTGAGGTTCCTGGGATTGGTGTCAAGGTCTGCACGCAGTCCGAGCAGGTTCTTGAGTGCTCAAGCAGGCGAAACAAGAAGGCTCGGCGTCAGATTCGCAAAGGCATCAGGGAAGTCTCGAAGTCGAATCCAGCGGAGCTTGACCAAGGCACCGCCGCGTTTCGTGCTAGGAGTCTGATGTTCATGCGATCGCAGGCTAAGGCGATGAAGCAGTCGCAAGTCAAGTTCGGTCTGACCGCCGAGGAGCAAGAAGCGATTGACAAGCGGATTCAGGACGCAAGGGAAAGGATGGCTCTCCAGAGAGCGTGAAGTTTGATTGGACGGCACGGAGAGGCACGGCAAGGCTTGTCCGGGTCAGGCTCGGCGTGGTGTGGTGTGGCGAGGCACGGAATGGATACGCATGGGCTCCAATGGAGCACGGGCTGATGTTGAAAAACGTCGGCCTGTGTGCCGGTGGCGCAAGTTGCTGGTATCGCTAGGAATTGCTTCGCATGGCGGGGCAAGGCGTGTCACCGCCGGGCGAGGAATGGCGAGTCACGGTCCTGACTTGTCAGGCCGGTGCGACAGCGGTTTCTGTCGCAATTTTTCAAAGGAGATCAAAGGTGTCAAGTTTTAACCGGGTTATTCTGCTTGGAAATGTCACAAGGGACATTGAACTCCGCTACACGCCGGGAGGCAAGGCCGTCTGCGATCTTGGGATCGCAGTCAACGACCGCCGCAAAGACGCGAGCGGTCAATGGGTCGACGAAACGACGTTCGTCGATGTCACGCTGTTCGAGCGTCAGGCCGAGGTCGCCGCCGAGTACCTCAAGAAAGGCTCGTCGGTCTTGATCGAGGGCAAGCTCAAGCTGGAGCAATGGACCGACCGCGAAAGCGGGCAGCGTCGGCAGAAGCTCAAGGTGATCGGCGACCGGATGCAGATGGTCGGGTCGAAGCGTGAAGGCGGCGGCGCTCCGCAGCGCGAGCCAACACCAGCCGGTGCCGGTGAAGATCACGGCGGCGACGGCGACATTCCGTTTTAACGCAACAAGTTGCGGAGCTTGCAATTGGCCTGCGGCATTGCAACTACCATCTACCGCAGGGGCCGGTGCCGTTTCCGCGAGAGCGGCACTGGTCATATTTTCAGATTCGGATTCGTCCGGTTCCGCAGGTTTGGCATCGCTTGACGGTCGGCACAAAGCCGATCACCGCCAGCCAGAGCAGCGACAAGCCTGCGGTCGGGATCGCGAGCACGAGAGCAAAGATCAGGTGTCCGCAGCCGCGTTGTTCCTCAGTGTGCAGCGTCTTTCGGTCGCAGACTTTGCAGAAGCGAGACATTTGTGCTGGTTGCACGCTGATTGACTCCAGGTGGCGAATAGATTGACATTCACCAAAGTATAGGCGCGAGAAATGATACTGACAACCTGCCAATTCAACCGTCCGGTCTACACGCGAAAATGGGCTGCCGCACTGGCGAAGGTTCGTGGCATCGGCAATTCCACACTGATCGCCTGCATCGAGCCGAGTGAGTTCAAGGGCGAGATCATCGCGGCGATCGAGACGATTCCCTGCGATGTGGTACTGGTCGAGAATCGCCAGAAGCTCGGCTGCGGCGAGAACACGCTGCAAGCCTTGTCGCTCGGGTTCGATCACGGCTCGTTCGTCGTACATGTCGAGGACGATGTGCTGCTCGGCGAAGACGCCCTGGAAATGTTCACCTGGATGAACAACGCCTACCGCGACGACCGCGAAGTCTTCACGGTGACGGCCTGGAACAACCGCACCGATCGACACCATCGCGGCATGTTCAAGGAATTGGGCCGCGACCAATGGTTCTCGCCCTGGGGCTGGGGCACCTGGGAGGATCGCTTCGTCGAAATGAAGAAGAACTGGGGCTATCACCCGTGGGATATCGGAGTCAACAAGCACATTCGTGGCGACCGCTATCAGGTCTATCCGGTCTTGAGCCGCGCCCAGAATATCGGAGCCGATGGCGGCACGTACTGCCCTGGGCCGGAGTGGCACGCCGAGCATCAGCATTGCCGCCTGTGGGTCGGCGATCCGCTGGACGGCATTTTGGACCCGGCTACGCACAGGGATCACTGGCACGAGGTTCGCAAATGACCACAATCATGATCCGCCGACCTTGCATCTGGTGCAACGGCAAGGGCCGCTACGAGTCCGGTGGTCGATGTATCGACTGTCTTGGCTCCGGCTTGATCTGCTGGCTCTGCGACAAGCGGGCTGGCGTTTGCGAGTGCGTCGAAGACGATGTTAAGCCGTGCGAAGAGTGCGGCAAGATGCCTGCGGCGTGCAGGTGCGGTGACTGATTGAGTGCGACAAGAAGTGCGACCAAGAACTGCAATCAACTGGCAAAAGCATTGGAATCTGCCGATGATTCTGCCAGTTAAAACCAAGGCGTTCTAGCGATCTGCCGAAGATCAGTATAGCATCAAGATAGGCCGTTGGATTTTAAGTCCTTTGCGTCTGCCTATTCCGCCACTGGGCCAAGTTGTCGTAAGTCGTTATTTTTCAGTCACTTGCTGCATTTTTATCTGACTCGCTATCGGGTGGTGTGGTATGAGTGCGACCAAAAGTGCGACCAAGTTTCGACTCCAACTCACGGGCGTCGTCTTCGATGACCGCCTGCGAGTAGTGGGCGAGCGTGACGGCGAGGCTACTGTGACGCATGATCCGCTGGACCGTCAAGGGCGAAACTCCCGCCGACAGCAACCGCTGGGCACAGGTCCGTCTCAGGTCGTGGGCCGTGGCATACTGCGGCGACGAGGCGCTGGCTTTAACGATGACCGATGCGCGCCTGCCGAACTCGCTAATGGTGCGGCAGGCCGTGTCGGGTGTCGGTCGCTGCTGCTTGGCGTTCAGCACGCGGAAGACGAAGCCGGTGCGGTCAGTCTCGGCGTCGAGGATCGCGGCCATCTGTGGCGTGACCGGGATCGAGTTATCGCGGCGGCTTTTCTGCTGCGACGCCGGGATCACCAGTCGCCAGGACGAGCCGGTCTTAATGGGCCGGATGCGGTCGTCGTCGGTCCAATGGGCGTCGAGAGCTTCGCCGAGCCGGAGCCCACTGGCAACCAGCCCATTCACGATTCTGGCCCACTCAGTTGCCCGCAATGGGCCGACGACGGACGGGATGATATCCAGCATCATTTTCAGTTCGGCTTCGCTCAATGGCCTGCCACGCATCGGGTCGACCGAATCGACCGCGACCTTGCCGATCTTGGGAGCCTCGTCGATCATGTCAGCTTCATTGGCTGCCCATCGCAAGGCTGCCATCAGGGTTCGCATGGCCGAGCGAACCGTGTTCGGCGAGCGTGTGCTGCCGGTCTTAGGCGAGATCGTCGCGCCAAAGTCGCTGCGGAACTTTCGCAAGGCTGGTTTGCTGGCTACGTCGCCGATCGTGGTCGGTCTAAGGATGTTCTCGACCGCATTGAGCACCGACTCGGCCTTGATCTTGCCATTGCGCGACATGCCGCTGCTGACGGTGAACTCGGTATAGGCGGCACGAAACTCGGGCCAAGGCGTTTCGCCTGCGGTCGTGTAAGTTCCGGCGATCAACTCGGCCTGCAATTGGCGGGCCTGCCGGTTCGCCTCTTTGCGATCATTCGTGCGAGTCGAGCGAGTCACCCAACGACGCTTGTGCGGGCAAAACCACTTGAGGATCAGTTTTCGTCCGGCTGGCTCGACGACGTAGACGCGGTGGTCGTGCATTGGCTGTCGATCCAGGCGAGAAAGTATTTGCCGAGAATCCAGGTCTTCTTGCCGAGCTTCGTGGCGGGCAATCCGTCGCGCCTCATTTGCTCGAATAGCTGGCGGCTGATGCCGGTGATTGATAGCAGCGTGTCGCGTTCGTATGCCCGGTTCTCGGCGATGACGCGCGTGAGTGAAACGTCCTTGGGCTTGTTCTTTGAGCCGAGGCGGCGACCTTTCGGGGCGGCGGAAACCATGAGATTTACTCCATTCAGGGTTGGCGAATCCTCTGGCGAATATCATGCAATCTGCCAGAGAAAAAACCAATCACCCAGATGGGCGGTCAGGCCGCTTTTCGCTTCGGTGGTCGCTTGGCTTTGCGAGCGGCTTGCGGTTTCTTGCTGCCGCGACCGGGCCGCGAAGGCTTTGGCTCATCGTCTTCGGGCTTGTCGGACGCACCACGGCGGCGAAGCATCCCGAGTTCGTCTTGCCGATTCTTGCCTTCAAGCTCGTGCAAGAACTCGAAGCACAAGTGCTGAATTGAGCGGCGAGCCTGGGCGGTATTTAGGAGTATCGGAGGCGCTTGGCGGTCACGCATCCGATCGCAGATGGAATTGATTGAGCCGACGAACTTGAGCAGCGGTTCCGTAAAAGACGATTCGATATCACGCGACGACATCCACTCACCCATAGGGCACCTTTGCTGGCTGGAGTAAGCCCCTATTTACTGACATTCTATAGGCAATCTACCTAGCAGGAAACCACCAGAACGGGCGATAATTCTGACGCAAAATAATTTGCCTTACCAAAACCGATTTTTTAACTGTTGACAATGGTCTATCTCTGTGATATAGTGACGATATGCAAAACATAGCTGACACAATTCGAGCGGTCGGTGCCTTGGAAGTGATTGAGGCGATGCCGAATCACGAGTACCACGGCACGGAGCACGACAGCAGTTCGACGCTCAAGCTGTTCGCCAAGAGCCCGAAAGAATACTGGCACTACCGGATCAAGAAAGATCGCGAGTCTAAGAAAATCGGCTACTCGGCGAATATCGGCACGGCGGTTCACGCTGCGGTGCTGGAGCCGAGTGAGTTCGGGTCGATAGTTCAGGTCTGTTCGCATGGATCGGCTAGCAAGGCGTTCCGCGAGTTTGCCGACAAGCTCCAGCCGCATCAGGTTGCGATCGAAGAGAAAGACCTGGAGCGGATCGAGATCATGGCGAACTCGCTGTGGGATCACGAGGAGGCCGGGCGGCTACTTCAACAGCAGGGAGCCAATGAGCTTTCGCTGTTCTGGACCGAGCCGGTCTGCGGCCTGCCGCTCAAGTGCCGGTTCGATCGCGTGATCGACGACGGCATCATCGGCACGGTGCTCGATATCAAGTGCCTTGCCGATCCAAGTCCGGCTGGCTTTCGGCGGGCTGTGCGGCAGTTCCGTTACGACCTGTCGGCGGCACTGTACTGCGAGGGCAGGAATCTCGCGTTCGGGATGCCCGAGGATTACCTGCAAGGCTTTTATTTTTTGGTCGTCGGCAATCAATGGCCGCACGATACGGCGGTCTATCGGCTGGGTCCGAAGACGATGCTTGAGGCGTCAGTCGAAATGCGGGCCATCGTCGACGAGATCGCACAACTCAAAGGCCAGCCGAACTTCGACAAATATCCGTGGCCGAGCGAAACCGATCGCGGAGTGATCGAGATTGAGGTTCTCGGCTACAGCGGCGAAGCAACCGAACAACAGGAGATCGAATCGTGATCCGTGAAAATGCAGAAGAGACGCCGGAGCCAGCGGCAACAAGTTGCGGGCCTGAAATCTTCCGGCTGGTTCCGATGGTGCGGGCCGAGATCGGCGCGATCGTCAAAGCCAAGAAAAACGACAGCCAGGGTTATCGCTTCCGAGGGATCGACGACATTCTCAATGCCGTGGGTCCGGCGCTGACCAAGTGCGGCATCACACTCTCGACTGCGATCGTCTCCGCGACCGAAGACCTTGTGGCGACCGAAGACCCTCGACTGGCAAAGCTGGATGAATGGCTGCGTCTGAAAGCCAAGTTCCGCTGGGTAATCTTCGCCAAGATTCACCTGCGGGTCACGCTCTACGCGCCAGACGGATCGAATGTCAGCTTCGAGGCGTTCGGTTCGGCCTGCGATCACAACGGCGACAAGGCGGCGAACAAGGCCCACAGCGTTGCCTACAAGTATGCCATGACGCTCGGGCTGTGCATCCCGGTCGAAGAGGGCGACATGGACGACAGCGACCACGACGACCGCGTGCCGGAGCGAAAGCCGTCCGACCGCAGGCCAGCGGGCGCTGCTGGTGCTGGCCGACGCAATGCCACCCAGGCAATGTCGAATCCGGCGAGGCCGCAGAGCGCCGATCAAGCCAAGAGCAACAAGCAAATGCTACTCAAGCGGGCCGAGGCGGCGATCGCCAGGGCTGCCGATCTGGCGAAGCTGGCTCAGCTTGGCAATGAGTTTGCGAAGTCCACCTACGGCTTCTCAGGGCCAGAGTTGGAACAATTAGGCGAAATGATCTCAGTGCGTTCGGTGGAATTGAACGCAGGCAAGTAATTTTTTTTGGAGGAGTCTTTATGTTGAAGTTTCATGAGGTTTGCACGCTATTCCCAGAAATGGACCCCGACGAAAAGCGGGCCATGCTCGAAGACATTCGCCAGAACGGCGTGCGGATTCCGGTCTGGGTCTGGAAGGATCAGGTCATCGACGGCAGGCACCGTTTCATTTGCTGCCAGGAGCTTGGGATCGAGTGCCCAACTCAAGAATACACCGGGACCGAAGATCAGATCGTGTCGTTCGTGATGTCGCTCAACGCTAGCCGCAGGCATCTATCGAGCAGTCAGCGCGCTGCCGTGGCTTGCCAAGCGATGTCAATTCAGCGACGACTGCGTGACGCTGCCGAGAAGGAAGCAAAACCAGCCAAGCCAGGGGAACCAACGCCGAAGCCGAAGCCGGTTGACGAGGAGCTTGACGATCTCGCCAAGCAGATCGGCACCAATCGCCGCTACCTGCGATTCGCTGACAAGCTGCGAGTCGAAAGGCCGGACCTGTTCAAGAAAGTCGTCAACGGCGATGTGAAGCTGCGAACGATCATCGACGAGCTTGGCGATGACTTGATGGGCGGCAAGGAAAGCGACGACGCGCCGGGCGTTCCCGATGAAGACGAGCAGGACGAGATCACGACCGACGAACTCGGCCACGAAATTCCAGCCGACTTGCGCGAGTGCTGGGACATGCTCAAAGAGTTCGACGCTCTGTGTGCCTTGCAGCGTGATTTCCGCAAGCGAGTGAAGGTTCTCTGCGATACCGCTGCCGGTGCTTACCTGGAGCGAGCTTTGCCGGAAATGAACGCCGCGAGCAAGAGCCTTGAGAAAGAACTCAAGACGATGGCACCGTACACCGTCTGCCCGCATTGCAACGGCGACTGCTGCAATCAATGCCGTGGCATGGGCTGGATTCCGCGTGGCGTGTTCGATCTCGCCAGCGAAGAGGATCGCGAACGCTGGTCGAATCCGGCAGCCGCGTTCTAGTCCGCAACAAGTTGCGTGATCCACGCTTGTCGATTCGCTCCTCCCGAATCGCTCCCGCCCGGTAGCTCAAGCCGGGTTATTTATTCCACTCAGGTGACGCGATGAAGATACGCCCCTATCAAACAGAATGTATTGAGAGCGTGTTTCGCGAGTTCGAAACGCAGCGTTCTACACTTGCAGTCAGCGCGACCGGAACTGGCAAGACCGCAATAGCAGGAGAGATCGTCAGAAAATGGCTTGCGCTGAATCGTGGTCGGGTCTGCATGATTGCTCACCGCGAAGAACTCGTGATGCAGAGTAAGCAACGTCTCGACGAAATGAGCGGGGCGAGCTTTGAGGTTGAAATGGCAGAGTATAGCGCGGCAAGTGGCGGTGGCATGTTTCGTTCGCCGGGGATTGTCGCGAGCGTGCAGTCGCTTTGCCAAAGTCGCAGGTTGATGAAACACGATCCAGCGGACTATGGGCTTCTTATCATAGACGAAGCCCATCACGCAGCGGGGTGTGCTAAGAGCTACATGAGTATCGTTCGGCACTTCACGCAGAATCCAAGCCTCAAGATTTTCGGGATCACTGCAACGCCGGATCGGGCCGACGAAATGGCGCTCGGCGAGACGTTCGATTCAGTGGCGTTTGAGTTCGGCGTTCAAGATGCAATCGAGGGCGGCTGGCTGGTGCCGGTGCGGCAGCGATTGGTGACGGTTGGTGATCTAGACCTGTCGCGAGTCAAGACGACTGGTGGCGATCTTAATGCTGCCGAGCTTGAAGCGGTGATGACCGAAGAGTCAATGCTGCACAAGGTCGTGTCGCCGTCGATCGAATTGATAGGCGACCAGCCGACGCTGGTCTTTGCGGCTGGTGTTTCGCACGCTCACCAGATGGCTGACATTTTCAACCGTCATCGACAAGGCATGGCAGTTGCGATCGACGGCGAAACCGAGAAGGAAAAGCGGCGACATTATCTGCGGCAGTTCAAGGATGGCCGGATTCAGGTGATCGTCAACTGTGCCGTGCTGACCGAGGGGACCGATCTGCCGAACGTCCGCAATATCATCATGGCTCGACCAACCAAGAGCCGCAGCCTGTATGCCCAGATTGCTGGCCGAGGCACACGACCGCTGCCCGAAGCTCGAATCGACGACCACCACGACAGCGCCGATGCTCGCAGAGCGGCGATCGCTCGCTCAAGCAAGCCGGACTGCGTGATCGTGGATTTCGTCGGCAACTCGGGTAGGCACAAGCTGATTCACGCCAGCGATGTTCTCGGCGGCAAATACTCCGACGAGATCGTCGAAGAAGCCGAGAAGAAAATTCGCGAGCGTGCCGCCAAGGGCGTCGACACCGATGTACTTGAGGCGATGAAGTGGGTCGAGGAGCAAATGGCGGAACGTCGCCGCGAGGAGCGGGCCAAGCTGATCGCCCAGGCCAGCTACTTCGTTCGCGATGTCAGTCCGTTTGACCTGTTCGACATTCGGGCAGGCCGCGAGCCGGGCTACTTGCGCGGCAAGCCATCGACCGAAAGGCAGCGAGCCTACCTGCGAAGCAACGGGGTCCGCAATCCCGAGACGCTTTCGCTCCACAAAGCAACCAAGCTGATCGACGAGCTAAAACGCCGTCAGTCGGCTGGTCTATGCACCGCGCAGCAAGCCAAGCTGCTCGCTGCCTACGGCTACGACACCAATGTCACCAAGGCCGAGGCGGCAAAGCGGATCACGGACGAGATCAATCCTAGGATTAGTCGCCGAGTGTCGGCGACGGCAACATAACTCGCGAGGTTATTATGATTCGCAAAGCAGATGAAACGATTGACGGCTTGGTGAGCGAAGACGGTGGCACAGTGACCTACAAAGGTCCGCTCGTGACGCCGACCAAGATGACGATCGACGATGTGGATATCGAGCACATTGCTCACGCTCTAGCCTTGACCTGTCGCTACAACGGGGCTTGCCAGGTGTTCTATTCCAATGCCCAGCATAGCGTGCTGGTCAGCAAGCGGGCGGTCGAGATTGCCAAGTCGGCTGGCATCAGTGGCGAGGTTCCGCTCAATGGGATCGCGATGCTCGCTTTGATGCACGACGGCCACGAAGCCTACAACCAAGACATGATTCGACCGCGCAAGCGTATGCTCCAGAGGCGATTCCCAGATTGCTATCGGTTCTTGGATGAACTCGACCGCAAGGTGCAGCGGTTGATTGACGAGCACACCGGAGTCGGCGAGTTGACCGACAATGTTCAAGTGGCTGGCTTCGTCAAGCAGGCCGACAACGATGTGACTCGCTACGAGTCGAAGTGCATCATGGCCGACCGTGGCGAAACGTGGGCCTGGAACGGCACGAGCGATCTGCTCGCTGGCGGCTGGGAGCCGCTGCAATGTCTGGAGTGGGAAGACGCCGAGCAGTTATTTCTGGAGGTCTTCTGCGAACTCAGTGCCGCCATCAAGCCGCAGCTAAAGCCGGTCGACATGACACCGCAACAAGTTGCGGAGGCGAGCGGCTGGGCTCACGCTGTCGCGGTGATCGGTCCAGGTGTGGCTGTCGATTCATGGGAAGGCCGTCTGGATACTCGCGAGTTCGAGACTCTCAGCGGAATACCGGGTGAGCCGTGCCAATCTGGAACGATCGAAACATCGCCAAAGCCAGAGGCCGACCGTCGCACGCACGAAACCGGAGCCACGCGCAGCACGGACGCCGATGGCGTGCGATTTGATCTCATCACGCCGGTCGCCTTGCGTGAAATCCGCAAGCACCAACGGCGTTTCGTCGATGTCGCCAAGAAAGCGAGCGAGCTTGTCGAGACGGCGTGCGACGCAATGCTACTGGCGTCTTATGGTCAATGGGATTCGGGCCAGCTAGAGCGTGCGGCATACTGCCTGCTCGATGCGATCAACGAGATTGAAGGCGGCGAGTTCTGTGGTGACGGGCTGCCGTTCCGTGGCATGGAGCGATTGGCGGCGGTCTACAAGGAAGGAGCCGACAAATATAGTGACCATAATTGGTTACGTGGATTTCCTGTCAGCGACTTACTCAATCACGCGATTCGGCACCTGTTCTTGTGGCTCGGCGGCGACCGAAGCGAAGACCATTTGGGTCACGCTTGCTGGGGCGTCTTCGCCTCCATTCACAGCTACCACGAATGGCCGCACCTAAATCAGAATCTTCGCAAATTATCCGTTGACGCTTAGCGTCTTACGTGTATCGTTGTGATAGATTGATGTGACTCAATTCACTGGAGCATTTATCATGCAGATTCTAATTGGCGGTGGAAGGAAGCCGCGACTCAAGCTCGGCAAGCGGGATGTCGACGTTCTCCTCCGAGCCAGGGAAATACTGTCGGCGATCGGCGGTGCCATGTACGACGTTGACCAGATCGGCGAAGACGCATCGGAGGCTTCGCAGGCAATCACGGCGGTGCTAGAAGCCGTCGAGCGAATGGTTGACGGCGTGCCGCGAGTGGAGCCGTTGGATGGTCAGAAGGAACTGCCATTCGAGGCGGCAAGTGCAGTCGTCGAGAATGAGACTGCGGCAAATTTTTAGTCCGCAACTTGTTGCGGCTGGTGGCGACGCTCGCTTGGGAGCGCTGGCGGGTTCGACTCCCGTTGCCATCATTGACGACTAGCCCCAGATGGCAAATGGTTCAACGGACTCAGTACCAGCAGCGGCGGAAGCCCGATAAAGCTGAGTCACAAAAGGGACGGATTCGTCGAAGGGTTTCGCTGTAGCGCGCCTTACCTTCGATTTGGTTAGCCGATCGACACATGGGCTGGCTGAGTTGGTTGAAATCGCCGACGTACGAGTGACCGATCCATAGACCAGACCTGAAATCGGCAAAGAGGTTTGGCTAGCCCGGCAAAGGTATCGCTTCAATGCGACCTTCGGGCCTCCGTCCAAGGCCGCACTACGCTCCCATCCAACTGGAAACTGGAATCACGCAGGACGAAGCCCATGAAACCAACGAAGAAGCGAAGTCAAGTTCGCGGTGGTGATGATCCGGCGAGGGGACTCAAACGAGATAGCAGGCGTGACGGCAGGCGACGATTTGGGGTCGAGGTCACATTGACGTTCAAGCTGCGGGCAACATGGTCCACCGGCAAGCCGTTCAGCTATACGCGATGGTATCACACCGCGAAGCAGCGCGAGCAGGCGATTGAGTCGGAGACGAGGAACTGCCGCAAGCTGCACACCGATGATGGTCGCGGCTTTGAAGAGGTCAAGACGTTCAAACTACTGGAGCGATAGACATGACCATCACCGCGACCTTAACGCCCACCGTGCTTTGTGGCGATGCGATCGAGCTTGTGGGCTCCGTGGCGAGCGGACGTAGAGCAGCGGGCCTGCCGCCGATCAAGTGCATCTTTGCCGATCCACCGGACAACATCGGCCTGGAGTACGACAACCACGAAGACAATATGAGCGATGGCGAGTATCTCGACTGGTTGATCGAGTTCGTCGGTGTGGCTTCGGTGCGATGCGAAACGCTCTGGCTGTCGTTCAACTCGCGATGGGTGCTCGGGTTTGCGAGCAGTCTTTTCAAAATGTACGACCGAGAATGGGTCACGCCGATGGTGCAGACGTTCACCTTTGGTCAGCACAATCACCACGACTTCGGCAACAACCATCGACCGCTCTGGCGAATCCGCGACCCAAAGATCAAGACGCTGGCCGACAACATTCGCGTGCCAAGCTGGCGGCAACTCAACGGCGACAAGCGGGCTGATCCGCGTGGCCGGGTGCCGGGCGATGTCTTTGACTTCCCGCGCGTGACAGGCAACAGCAAGCAACGCCGAAGCTGGCACAAGACCCAACTCAACGAGGGCTTGGTCGAGCGGTGCGTTCTGAGTTGCACGCAGCCCGGCGATCTGGTCGTCGATCCGTTTGCTGGCACCGGAACCACAGGCCGGGTATGCCGCAGAATTGGTCGGCATTGCGTGCTGATCGACAAGAGCCCGCTCTATTGCCAGAAGATGCGAGAGGAGTTTGCCGCGTGAATTATCCGCCGCAGTTCTCTGGCGTATTCGAGAAGCTGCACAAGTGCCGCGAACGTCGCTGGGGGTGGGAGGCCCATTGCCCGGCCCACGAAACCGATGGCAAGCATAACGCGAGCTTGTCGATCGCGGTCAAGAATAACCGCCTGCTAATGCGCTGCCATCGAGGGTGTTCGTTCCAGCAGGTGATTCAGGCGATTGGACTCAAGGCGAGCGATTTTTTTGACAGTCAGAAACCGAGAAGGAGGACGGTGATGAGCAGTAACATCGAGAAGACATACGACTACCGCGACGAAGAGCACAAGCTGCTGTACCAAGTCGTGCGGCTAGAGGGCAAGCAGTTTCGCCAGCGCCGACCGGAAGGCGACGGCTGGGTCTGGGGTCTGGGTGAGTGTCGTCGGGTGCTTTACCGGCTGCCGGAGTTGATCGCTAACGCCAAGAAGCGAGTGGTGTTCGTGCCCGAAGGCGAGAAGGATGTCGAGACGCTGGTCGGGCTCGGGCTGGTGGCGACCTGTAACCCGATGGGTGCTGGCAAATGGAACGCTGGCTACTCGGATTTTCTCAAGGGCTGTCATGTGGTCGTGTTGCCCGATAACGATCCGGTCGACGAAAAGCTCGGCTACTCAGTCGGCGAGCAACACGCCCGCGATATTGTCGAGTCACTGGTCGGTAAGGCGTCGTCGATCAAGATCGTGCGGCTGCCGGGCCTGCCACCGAAAGGTGATGTCAGTGATTGGATCGCTGCCGGTCACACCCGCGAGGAGCTAACCGACTTGGTGAAAGCAACCGACACCCTGTATCCTGTACCAGAGAAGGCAGTCGAAAAGCCAAAGGAAGTGGTCGAGGCGGCACCGGAGTCTGAGCCCGCAACTTGTTGCGTGTCCGAATCTGGCAAGGATGTCTGCGGGCCTGAGTGTGGGCGGGATCGCTTTGAGTTCATGGGCGACGATATCATTCGCGCTGCCAAGCTGATCGAAGCCAAGCAAAACCTGGACGACGAGGATCGCCGCTACCTAGTGCGGGGAATTGTCCACGAGCTATGGGAGCGGCTCACCAATGCTATCGGCTAAGGGGCGAGCCATGCCTGGAGAACTCATCGTCGGCAACTTCCCGAAGTATGCCGCGCGGAAGCTGTACGACACCGATCTCACACAGGTGCAGGCGATCGAGCGGGCCACGATGCCGACCGGCTGTGCCCTGTCTCGCAAGGAAATGAAAAGCGTCTTCGAGACGCCGCGAGTCTACGGCTTCGCGGTCGATCACCTAGGGCGCGCGATCGAGCGAAACGTGGCCGGGTTTGCCTTGTGTGCTCAGTCGAAAGGCGATGTCTGCTTGCTGCGGTTCGCCGTGCTGCCCGAAGACCGTCGCAATCGAGTCGGCGAGTTGTTGATCCGCGAAGTCAAGTTTCGCGCGATTCTCGACAACGCCGAGCGAATCGTGACGATCGTGCCGGAGTCGTGTCTCGATGCCCAGTTGTTTCTGCGTCGCATGGGATTCTGGGCGGTGAAGATCGACAAGACCTGCTATCAGGGGATCGACCAAGACGCGATCGAGTTCGAGTTCATCGTGGCCGAGGGCGGAACATGATCGAAACCGAGGGCGACCTCACCGCTGGCGAATCCATGAAGCTCTGGGCGGGCCTGTCGCCGCGATGTGCTTGCTGCTGGATCGACCACCGCAAGGCCGAGCGGGATCGGTGGCCGGGGATTCAGGTTCACCACATTATCAAGCGCTCGCGGCACCGCTGCGACGAGCCTTGGAATCTACTGCGGCTGTGCGAACGCTGTCACCGGCTGGCCGAGGGCGAGACGATTCGTGAACGCGGAGTCGTGCTGCCGAAGCTTTCGCTGGGCCATACGCTCTGGTTGAAGTTCGTCGCCGATCCGCACGAATGGGAGCCCGAGAAGATGGCGGCAATCTACCACCGCGAACTCCCGCCGCTGCTTGGGCTGCCGGATGTCTTTCAGGCCGAGCGATATTCCCACAAGCCAATGGTCGACTGGAGGGACTTGGCATGAGCGAATATGTCTATGCCGGTGTCGATCCAGGGAAGTACGGCGCGATCGCAGTCGTCAACAAGCGGGCGGTGCTTGAGATTCACGACTTCCCGCTCGACGGCAAGCAGCCGGACCTGGAGAAGCTCGCAAGGATTCTGACCGGCATCGGCAGCCGCTACGCCTACCTCGAAGCGGTGATCGAGGATGTCGGCACCTACTCGCACGACGGCAGGCGAGGAGCGTTCACGTTCGGCGAGAACAAGGGATTCTGGAAGCTCGGGCTGACGATGATCGGCATCGACCCGCAGGTGGTCAAGGTCGAGGTCTGGAAGAAGTGCATCCTTGGGAGGGTTCATCACACTGACAAAGAGACTTCGATCAAAACCGCGAAGCTGCTGTTTCCGAACTCAGCCGAATGGCTGCGGCTGAAAAAACACGACGGACGCGCGGACGCGATTTTGCTGGCGGAATATGCCCGCAGAGTGGCGGTCGCTAGGAGCTTGGCGGCTAGGTAGTCAAGAAACCTTCGGCGTGGCAGTCGGAGGTCAAGGATGGTCGGGACGAAGAAGACGGAGCATCTAGGTGCTAGGCGTGTTTCATCGTACGCGCGCACCGGAGAAACCAACGGCAAGGCCAAGCTGAGCAATGCCCAGATCAGGCTGCTCAGAACGCTCAGAATCACCTTGCCGACCAAGCCGAGCTACAAGGAGCTTGGCGATATCTTTGACCTCAATCCGAGGCAGGTCAATCGCATTTGCACGGGTGAGCAGCGAGTTGACGCGGGCGGGCCGATCGAGATGCGCGTCAAGTGCCTGAGTGAGATCGACGAGGACGAAGACGTTCCGCCGTCGCCGCCGTTCGACGAGTTCCGCTGGATCAAGTGCCCTGGCTGCGGCAACCGCGCCCATCCATCGACCGCGAACGAGCAAATGTGCTACGGCTGCGTGCTCGGCGGGCGAGAATGTTGACATTCGGCGTGGTCTTGATCTGGACATTCGTCAAGGTATTCGCCAGCATGGCAACTAGCCATAAGTCGCGGCGTCGGTGCAGTTGCCACGCCGACACCGACGCCGCGATTCCACCATCACCAAGACGGTGCTCTATGCCTGACTCGATTCCCAATGTGATCTCGCAATTCCCGTTGCTAGTGCCGGTCTACGAGAACGCTTTGAAGCGGGCCGAAGGCGGCTTCACGCTGGGCGAAATCCTGGCGACGATCAACGAAGCGGCGAGTGTAGCGGTCGAAGCCGCGAGCAAGCTGGCGGGCATGAGCGGTGCCGACAAGAAGGCCCTGGTCGACAAAGCGATTCTGGCTCTGTATGCGGCGCTGCGACCGTCACTCTATGTCGCATGGTGGCTGCCGATGTGGATGCTTGATCCGATCATTGTGGCGGCGATTCCGCATATCACCGAGTCGGCCTATCAAGTCTTCAAGCGATTCCAAAACAAAGAGGCCGGACAATGAACTCGGGAAAGTTCTCGCTGCTGACGGCGATCGTCGTTTGCGTTTTCAATTCGTTCTCGCTCCAGGCCAAGCCAGCCGTCACGCAACTTGTTGCGGAGTCGAAGCCGGTCGTGGCTGTGTTCGAGTCGCGCGCCGATGAGCTTGCGGTGGCTGTCGATGTCGGCCTGCCGCCTGATAGTTCTTTCGAGCGTGAGCCGGTCGACGATTACAAGATTGCCTACGACAAGGCCCTGGCCGACAAGACGCCGCTGGCCGTGCTGGTGAGCGACAACACGCTGCATCCGGCTGCCGACAGGGCCGTGCTAGTGAGCGTGCTGAGCAAGTACCGCAAGGAACTCGACGAGCAATGGGGCGAAGGCGAAAAGCTCGTGATCTACCGCCAGCAGGCTGACGGAAGCTGGAGCAGTGAGTGCCATCGCGAGGCGATTACGCCGCAGCGGGTGACTTGCTTGCTCAGTGGCGGGCCGTGTAAGTGCGGCGACTGCCAGTGCGAGTCGTGTCCGAATCGAGCCAGCAAGGTTCAGTCGGGTTGCCAGTCGTGCCGCCGTATTTCCTACCGCGAACCGGAAGCTCGGGGCAATAACAAGCTCGACGCCGCTCTGGCCGAGGCCAAGCAGGACGGCAAGAAAGTGCTGGCGATATTCGGCATGGTCGGCTGCGAGCCGTGTCGCAAACTCAAGGCCGAACTCGACAAGGAGCCAGCCAAGGCGGCTCTGCAAAAGTACAAGTTCGTCTACTTGGACTCGCAAGAGGATCACGCTGCGTTCGATCGCTATCGCGTGCGGGTTTGTCCGACAACGATGATTCTTGATCCTGGCGTTCGTGGCATTGGCCGCAGCAAGGCGGTCAAAACGGCAACCGGCTTTATGAGCGCGGGCGATCTAGCCCTGTGGCTCAAGCCTTAACAACCGAGAGGGGGTGATCTCGTGGACCTGGGGGCATACGGGCATTTCGATTCGTCGAACCCATTTTCAGTCGTGACCGCTGCGCTGGCGGCGGTGTTCTTGTTGGTGTCGATCTTTCCGAAGTCGCGAGCGATCGTGTTCGGCTATGTCGATGCCGCCGTGAATTTCATCAAGGGATTTTTCTACGACGCCGGGCCGAGTGTTCCGCCCGTGCCGCAGCCGAGCCCGGCAGAGCTTGCCGCGATTGTGGCGGCGGCTGTTGTGAAGGAAATGAAGAAGGAGCCGACGCCGTGAATCAGGGGCATGATCGTCGCTGGATTTTGTGGGTCGGAGCGGCTGTCTTGCTGCTGCACTGGAACGGCGTAAAGCTGCCGCTTCCTGATATCGCTCCAAGTCCGTCGCCAAACCCGTCGCCGCTAATTCTCCCGGCTCCGTCGCGCGAAATGCGTGACGCGGTGGCTGGCGTGAAGTCGCTCTGTGCGGCGGCGAATGATCGCGAGGCCGTGCGGGCGATTGCAATCGGTTGGTCGCAGTTCGGATCAGTGTTGGTTGCCAACAAGCAGCAGATTCCCGATGTCGCCCGAGCGAAGGACGCGATCAACCAATACATCAACCTCGATGCCAGCGCCCGTGGGCTTGGCAAGCGAGTCGACGGCTATGGGCCAGCGGTCGAGAAGTCGTTCGTCGATGTCTTCGGCAAGGAAGGCGACAAGGCGAACGTCGACAAGCTGATCGAGTTCGTGGCGGCGCTCGCGGAGATCAATTAGCACAAGGGGCAAGCGATGGGGGCAAAGAAAATTCCGGCTGGGATGCAGTTCTGGCCGAAGCATAGCGACCTGCAAGAGTGGGAGCCGGATGATGTCGTCAAAATGTATAACGCCGGTTTCGCCGGCTGTTATCACGACGACGAAGCCGCTGCGAGCCTGTGGGACTCAATCCGCGCCGAAGGTGGCTGGACGGACGGCGAGCAGGCTTGCCATGCCTACGGCTTAGCCGATAGCGCTGCCGGTCAATTGGTCGCGACATGGCGGCACGTCAACGAACGGGTCTTTCCAGGCTGCTGGCCTGCATCCCCCCAAACTCGGGGTGACTGCGTTTCTCATGACACGCGCAATGCGGTGCTGTTCACCTGTGCTTGCGATATCGCTTCGGGCCGGGCCGATGAGGTCACGGGCAAGGTCGAAGTCGCCCCCGAAGTTCCGCAGGCTGGCTTGCTCGACGGCGTGTTTTCGAGTGAGGCAATCTACTGGTATCGACGGCACGGCGGCGATGGCTGGCAATGCGAAGAGGCGGCACAAGTCGTCCGCAAAGAGGCGGCGATGTGGATTCGGCAGAACTATGCCGACCTGGGCTTCGATCTGTCGCGATATAGCGGCGGCACCGCTGGCAAATGGGGATCGTCGCCACCCCCGGACAAGATCACCGAAGTCGGTCGTCTGCACCTGATTCGCACCGCGACGCAATTGAATAGCTTCGAGGCGGTTCGCGACATGCTGGCGAACGGCTACGGTATCTCGACCTGTGGTGGAGAGGGCTTCTCGAATCAGCGCGACGAGAATGGCGTCTCCCGGCAGCAGGGAAGCTGGGCACACGCGATGGCGGCGATCGGCGCTGACGACCGCGATATCGTCAAGACGCACTACCGCACACGCGGCTTGGTGCTGATCTTGAACTCGTGGGGGCCGAACTGGAACAGCGGGCCGCGTCGAGTCATGGGCACCAACTTCGACATTCCGCTCGGCTCGTTCTGGGCGCGGTGGGAGGATGTCTCACGGCGGTCGCTGATCGCCTTGAGTGGTGCGAACGGCTGGCCGCGCAAGTCGCTGCCGGAAATCTCCAACGCCTACGGATAAACCATGAAGACCGCGATTGTGATTCTGCTGCTGCTTTCCATGGGCTGCACCGCCAAGCCAAAGGCCGATGCCGATCATCGACCGCTGGCCGCTGGTGTGATCGCCGTGCATCAAAACCTGCCAGCCAAATAGCGAGGGCTCGAATATGTCCTGGGCCGACTCTACACCGACGCCGCAAGCTCCGGCTCCGAAGCCGACAAGCTACCCGTCTGCGCCGAGTCAATCGCAGCCACAGCCGCAGACGGTGGTCTGGGGGCAGACGTGGGTCGGGGCCTTGATCTCGGCGGGCATTGATTTCTTCAAGGAACTGCCGCAGACGGTCAAGTTCGCACTGGTCGTGATTGCCAGCTTGGTCTGGGCTGGCTATGTCGTGATTCCGTCGCATATCGAGAAGATCGCGACAAGCTACGAGGCGGTGATTCAGAAAGCCGAAGCCGGTCACGCATCAGCGCGGGCTGACTTCATCGCCGAGTCAAAAGCGGAGCGGGCCGAGTTTCGCACCCACCTTGAGACGATCGAGAAGAAGGCCGACGAGCGGCAGCAGAAAACGATTGAAGCCTGGGACAAGCACCTGGGCGATCTACTGCGGGCGATGGGCAAGGATCGAGTGCAGCAAGAAAACCAATTCGGATCATAGTCATGCAGGCCGACTGGGCTCAAAACGTCGAGCGAGTGATCGCGGCCATCGAGAAGGCGGCGAGTGAACTGGCGGCATTTCGTCAGGTCAATATGTGGGTCGCGATCGGGCTGGTCATGTGCTCGCTCGCTTTGTTTCGCCTTGCGGCGAAGAGGGGTCGATGATGGGCGGCGACGATTTTTTCAAGTTCGCGATCAAGACGATTGTCGTTGTGGCGGCGATCGCCTGTGGCTCGGTCTATGTCGTTGCGAAGCTGTTTCCGCCGATTGTCGGGCCGGTGACGGTCAAGCAGATCACCGCGAAGACCACCTACATCGAAGCGGACGATAGCGCCGTGATGGTGCGGCTCACCAGCAAGGGCTTTGATGTCGAAGTCTGGAATGGCGAAACTCGCGAGCCGATCAAGCCTAAGCCGCTAGGCGACAAACCGAACTGGATCGGCGGCAAGGTTGGTGATGCACCATGAGGCGATGGCGGGCGATCGTTTTGTTGCTGGTGGCTGCCGCAGTCGTGGTCATGGATGGCTTGACGTACGGCGGTCTGTTTAAGGTGCCTGCGTGGCAATGGCTGCGAACTTTCTGGGCCGGAGGCTGGTAAGCCGTGAACGACATTGGCGATCGTGAGGGCCTGCGGCTGCTCTGGGATTATCTGCGGTTGGTTCCAGACTTGGTGTTCGCGATCAAGCTCGGGGCCTATTCTTTGCTCGCACTGGCGATCGGGATTCCGGTCGCATCTATCGTGCGATCGCTGGCCGAATGGCGAAAACGCTAGGCTGCCACGCAACTTGTTGCGGGCCGATTATTTTCCAGATTTTTTCGGAAAACATGATTGACTTAGGTCTATCGGGACGATATACTTTGTAGAGTCAATCAGCAACTACCACCAAACACGCGAGATCAAGATCATGACCCAGCAACAACTCGACGCCATGTTCGGCCTCCCCTCGACGATGACCGATGAGCGTCGTCGCGAACTGCACAATCAAGGTTTCGATGCTGGCTATTCGGCTGACTGGTCGAACCCGCACGCCGAAGCCTACTGCCCGGCTTGGCTGGAAGGCGAAGAGAAGTCGACCTGGCTGTTCGGCTTCGATCACGGTTTCGCCGCCTATCAGGCCGATCGCGTCTAAATTTTTCTGAACTTTTCCTGTTGACAATCGTCTAGCGTTACGATATATTAAAACCATCGAAAGCAACCACCAAACAACCAAACGCTTTCGACAGCAACCCCAAGGAGATCAAGATCATGACACCAGTTACCGTAAAGACCGACAAGCCAGAAGGATTTGATGAAGTTGGCAACCCAATTTTCCTCGCTAAATTCAGCCGACCGAAGTGCGTTCGCTGCGGCTGCAAAATCAACAAGGGTGATCGAGTGGAGCGGGTTCGTTTCAATGGTAGCGTCTGGAATGTCCACTACGGATGCACCCAAGTTGAAGGCCAATGCGAGCAGCACGGTTCCGTACAACAAGGGGCCGAAAGCCCTGTGTTTGACTCGGAAGTCGTTGATAAATACATCGCCGGTGCGGTCGAGAAGATCAAGCTGGAAGTTGGCGGCGAATTGGCCGACAAGCTGAGCGGCACGATCGACAGCACGATCTCGTCACTGGCTGGTGCGGTCGCCAAGGTTGTGACCAGCAAGCTCGAACAAAGCTCGCTCGAAATGGCGGCTTACGTCAAGCAGCGGATCGAGGAGGCTCGTCTGCCGCGTACGATCAAGATTCAGCCCAAGGGCGGTGAAGCCGTCAAGCTGGAGAACGAAATCTACCACCCGGCGTTCGACAAGATCGTCAAGCTGGCGGCTCGTCGCCAGAACATTTTCCTGCCGGGTCCGGCTGGTTGCGGCAAGTCGCACTTGGCGGCTCAGATCGCTCGGGCTCTCGGCTTGCCGTTCGGCATGATCTCGCTGGCCGGTGGCGTCACCGAAAGCAAGCTAGTCGGTCGCAATGTGCCGAACATCCATACCGGCCAGGATTGCTATCAGATTACGCAGTTCGTGAAGTGCTTCGAGAACGGCGGGGTGTTCCTGGCCGACGAGTGCGACGCGGCTGACCCGAACGTGCTGCTGATTATCAACTCGGCCCTGGCGAACGGCTTGCTGTCGGTCGAGCGTAACGGTGGCGAAGTGATCCAGCGTCACGCTGACTTCATCTTCATCGCCGCCGCCAATACGTTCGGTCGCGGTGCCGATCGTCAATACGTCGGTCGCACCGAACTCGACGGCGCGTTCCTTGATCGCTTCGTGATCGGCCAAGTGCCGATGGACTACGACACCGCCCTTGAGGAGCATGTCTGCCCGAACAAGAAGCTCCGCGAGAAGCTGTGGGGCTACCGGGCTGCGATTCGCAAGCACCGCTTCGAGCGGATCATGTCGACCCGCACGATGATCTCGGCCTACGACATGCTGACCAACGGCGGCTTCACGATGACCGACATCGACGATGCGATCTTCGCGGGCTGGCCGGAGGATGAGGCCAAGAAAGCCAAGGCTGGCGTCTAATCTTTGGTGGGCCGGGTGTCGCGTCCCTTGGGTGCGGCACCCGGCTGGTTTTTATTTTCAGAAACCGACGATTTTCTAATTGACTTTGGTCTATCCTGCCGATATACTTACAGAGTCAACACGACAACCACCACCACCACCAAAACGAGATCAAGATCATGCGAAGTTACGAACAAGATGCGAAAGCCAAAGAGTGTGTTGTGATCTGCGACGGGGGCACGATCGAAGCCTACGAGTGGGGCCGCGAGTTCACGAACTGCGGCAAGACCGGCAAGTTCGAGTTGAAGTTCACGGACAACGAAGCCGAATTTCGGGGCCGTGAACTTGCCAGCTACGACGCCCTTGGTGAAGCGGTGCTAAGCGAGTGGCAGCACGGCATTGAACTATTCGACAAGATGCAGTCGGACATTCAGGCCGAGCAACTGCCGACCCCCAAGAGCCGCCGCCGCACGGGTGTCTGGAGCGAAGACGATGGCGACGATTTCAACTTCGATCGCTTTCGCACTGGAGCGCCGTTCTGGCGAACCAGCAAGCGCCGCTCGGGCAATGGGCCGAACGTCGTAACGATCTGTGTCGACGTAGGCGGAAACTGCAACATCGACCACGAAGCCTTGATCTGGCGGGGAGTTGCCGCCGTCTCGGCTGCCAAGGTGCTGGAGCGTGCTGGCTACCGCGTTGAACTCTGGGCCTGCTGTTCGCTTTCGGGTGCGTTTAGAGACGGCTTCGGTCTGTTCATGGGCGTGCGGCTCAAGCGGCACAACGACCGTCTCGATATTACGAGCCTGATTAACGGCATCAGCGGTTGGTTCTTCCGAAGCGTTCTGTTCTCGCTGGTCAATGTCTGCGAGGGTCGCACGCCGGAGTACGGGCTCGGCCAGCATCGTGGCAGCAAGGCGTTCATCCACCACATCGCCAATGCCAACGCGATCATGGTGGAGGATTGCTGGAACCGCAAGACGGCGCTCGAAGCGATCCGCAAGTTGATTCCGCTCGCGGTCGGTGAAGCGAATCTCGTGGAGTGCTAGACAATGATTCCAGAAACCTGCCTGGGCTTGTCGCAAGATCGGCTGGCCCAGGCATTTGTCGAAGCCATGCTCGCGATGGAAACCCCGCCGATCGCGGTGGCGACCAGCGGCGAGGCGATCGACCTCGTGAACGTGATGGCGAAGCGGGTCAACTACCTGCGGAAGAAACAATTCGAGGCCCGCCGCTACGCGATGACCAAGGCGGCGACCGAGCTGCTGACCGAACTGTTCGGCTGTTCGTTCGATGCGAAACCCGAACCGAACACCGAACAAAACGAACTCGATAACCCTGTTGACCGAAAGGACTTGGAGAACATGACCGAGCAAAATACCGAACACGCACCAGACGCAGCCACAGGCCCACTAGGCGGCGATGCCGACTACGACCAGTTCGTATCCCAACTCACCAGCCGACCGTCGTACGGTGCAATCCTGGCACGCCTGGGCACGAATCCTGGCGAGTCCATCGAGGACTTCGTGGGGCTCGGCGACGGCTTTGACTTCATGGAGTCGATCGGCAAAACCGGCGACCTAATGCACGCGGCTCTGGGCCTGTCGACTGAGGTTGGCGAAATGCTGCACGGGGCGAGCGTTCCTGATCCGGTCAACTTCGACCGCATCAATGCCATCGAAGAACTCGGCGACCTGGAGTTCTACGCCAGCTTGGCGCGGCAGGCGATCGGCATGACGCGCGTCGAGATCGTGGCCGGGGCGGCGATGTTCTCGTTCTACAAAGTCGTCGATCCGCCGAGCGATCCGGCTGCGGTAATGGATGCCTACGAAAACGCTCTCGGCAATCTGGTGATCGAGACGAGCGAACTGCTCGATCTGGTCAAGAAGAATCTGTTCTACGCTCGACCGATCAGCGTCGATAAGGCGGCGGGCGTGCTCGGGCAGATCGAGTTCTACATGGGCATGTGCCGCAAGATTCTCGGCGTCGAACGCGAGACGGTGATCGAGCGGAACGTCGCCAAGCTCAAGAAGCGATACGGCAGCGCATTTTCTGCCGCCAAAGCCAATGACCGCGATCTCGCCAGTGAGCGGGTCGCACTTGAAGGAGGTCAATCGTGAGTGCTGAAATTCTCGGAGCCAGAAACAAGGCGAGGACGCTGACGCGCAAGCAGGCTCGTCAGCTTGAAGATTGGGTCGAGCAAAATGCCGACAAGCTGCGAAGCGGATCGCTGGAGCGCGAAGTGATTACTGCACTTGCCGTGCAGTCGCTCGGGTTCTCGGTTGGATTCTCTTCGATCTGTCAGGCTGGCGAGATCGTCGGAGTCGAGATCAAGTCGCGGCGGAAGACCAAGAGCGGCGGCTCTCCGTTTGCGGTTCGCAAGCCTGGAGGTCGTAGTCACATGAGCCCAGGTTGGTCGGCGATTGTCGGCTTATTTGATGTGCTCAGTAAGGTCGCTGATGATCTTGGCGTCTCGGTTCCGACTGAACTCCGTGACACGGTTGAATACCTGCGCGCGAACAACCGACCCAAGCCAAGGCAAGCCGAAGAGGGCCAAGCTCCGCAACGGCTGTTCGATCGCTAGGAAATTTGGCTTGGTAAGCGGCTCATAGGTTCAAGCCTGTGGGTGGCTGGTCAGATCGCGACAGCGGTCCTTTGCTTAGGTCATAGTCCGAACGGCACAAAAGCCCCAAGCCAAACTCGACTCGGTAGCTCAGCGGATAGAGCGGCGGTTTCCTAAACCGCAGGTCGCAGGTCCGAATCCTGCTCGGGTCGCTGAACCACGCAACAAGTTGCGGACACATGGAGAGCCCAATGAGTACCGTCGAAAAACCGAAGCCAACCGCCCACAAGCTCAAAGGCTTGCACGTTAAGCGAACCAAAATCGTCAAGGAACTCGACGACATGCACGCCAACTATGAAGGCATCAAGGCTGCGATCGAGGCGATGGACAAGAAGATCGAAGCCAAGCGGCTCGAACTGCAAGAGGTTGACGCCGAGATCGAAGAGGTCCGGCAGGGCGGGCCGATCGTCACCGAGCACGCGATCCTGCGATACATCGAGCGCGTGATGGGCATCGACTTGCAGGCAGTTGTCGATGACATCATGCGGCCCGGCGTGGTCGAAGCGATCGGCGGGCTGGTGAACGCCAAGATTCCACACCCAGACGGCTATCGGCTCGTGGTCCGAGATCGAGCCGTCGTCACTATTGAGGGTTAGTCAATGGTCGCCAATGCCAGGAAGGTTGATCCAGCCGAGGCCGTCAGGCTCAGGCTGGTCGAGTTGATGCCGATCACCAAGATCGCCGAGCGATTCGGCGTCTCGCGGCAATGTATTCACCAGCACTTGATTGCTCACCACGCCGATGGGCTGATTGGTCTGCGGTGCGAGTGCGTTGTCTGCGGCAAGGCATTTGTCCGAAAGTTCCGCCAGGGAAGCCTGTCGCATTGCTCGAAGAAGTGCCGTCAAAAGACGCGCCGCGAATCGCAGAAGAAGCAAATGTACGACCGCTGCCGGTGCGGCAAGACCAAGTGCCGCAAGGCCGAAACCTGCCGAGACTGTACCTGGAAGTACGATCTCGACATTGCCCGTGAGGCGTGCGAGTCGGGTGCGATTCCGCGCCAGATCGCTGCCTATTACGGCATCGAGTGCTCGGGTATCTACAACGGCTTTCGGCGGCACAAGATCAAGGTCAAGGGACTGCCGGGCAAAGGTCACAGGGCCGAACTGACCGACCACGAAGCGTTCGAGTTGATTCGCACGATCGAAGAATCCAGAAAGTCACCGGGAGGTCAACCATGAGTCGAGCACTGGCTGCTTTCAGCCGCAAGACAGACGAGATCAAGTGGCAGAAAGATCAGATCGAATCGCTGGCTAAGGTCAAGATGGCGCGAGCCATCAATGTACTGCGAGAGGTCGAGGCCGAGCTTGCTCCGATCTTCGAGATTCGCCCTGATATCAACCGGCACGAGCCATGCCCGGCCAAGGTGATCGCGGGTGTCGCGGTGTTTGATGTGATGATTCCGTGGCGGCAGGGCGAGCTTCGTGTTCGTGCGTCGAGCGGCACTGACAATTCGACCGATCCGGTGAGTGCGACTTGGCTGGAGGTCGAGTTGCTGAGAACGAACAACTCAAGCGTCGTCGAGGATCGCTACAAGGCAAGATTCGACACCGCCCACCCGGATGACGCCGCCGAGTTCATCGGCGAATGGCTAGCGACGCTGATTGAGAATCCGACCGCGAAATTTCCCAGTTCCGAAAAGCCAGCCCGCAACAAGTTGCGTGGCAAAAAACGAGGAGGACAACGAGCATGAAGCGAGTATTCAAGTGCCGTAAAGGCAAGAACCGTATGGCTGTCGACATTGCCGCTGACGCACTGTGGCAGTTGGAGCATGGAAAAATCGAGCCAGCGCATGTCTACGTTTGCGGCTCGTTTGACAACGGCTCCGAGGTCCGCAGTAAACGCGACCTGAATGGCTGCGAGGTCTGCGCGATCGGGTCGCTGCTGGTTGGTCGATTGCGAAGATTCGACACCGGCTGGATCAATTACCCAGATGGCAAAGTCGCTCCGTCATGCGGATTTGAAGTCAGAGACAAACTCGCAGACGTTTTCAATCGTAGCTTGCTGCTTGAAATCGAGGATGTCTACGAGCGATTCCACATGACTTCGGCGAGCGATTTTGAGCCGTGGAATGAGATCGTCAGCGACCGCGACGGTTGGGATCGAGACGACAGAGATCGTCAGGTCATGGCGGCGATCCTGCGAAACATCATTGCCAATAACGGCAACTTCAAGCCGTCGTCAGGCGTTCACCGCGAGGTCAGCGTAAAGCTCAACGCCAAGCGGAAGGTTGTCGTGGTTCGCAAGAAAACTGCCCGCAACAAGTTGCGTGGTCGCAAGAAAGTCGCGGTGCGAGTATGATCTTCGACGACGGCAGCGAGATCAGAATCATGCCGATGTCCGTGGCCGCTCGGGCGCTGACTGGACTGGAGGGTCACGATTTCCGCCAGCAAGGCCCGTGGGACGCGATCGCCTGTCACGATACGGCGATGCACCATCCAGATCGACCGTGCGAAGAGACGCGGCAACTCGTCAAGCAGTTGTCGGCTGCGGTCTTCGGCAACGATGGCCTGACGCTCAGGCTGCCGATGGATGATGTCTCACGCGACGAAGCCGACTGGAGGGCTCCGCGCGTGGAGCAAGTGCAGCACGCGCTCAAGTGGTCTGATGGTCGCAGGCGATTGCTGGTCTGCTGCCACATGGGGATTAGCCGGAGTTCGGCGCTGGCGGTCGTGATCGCGGCCATCCGCTACGGGGTCGACGAGGCGATGAAGCTACTGAGCCCGCACGAGCACTCGCCGAATCGTGAGATCATTCGGCTCGGCAGCTACCTGATCGGCCTGCCGTCGCTGGTGGATCGAATCAATAAATTCCGCGATGGGATCAAAACCGGCGTGGTCTGACTTGCATCGAAATATCTTTATGATAGACTAAATGAGGTCTATCTAGGAGGAAATGGCGAGATAGACAAAATGACATTGCTTTGCTAGCAGTTTGCACGTAAGATTTGGAGGCCGGTTCAATGGTGAATCAAAACACAATCAAGAGGAAAACCGCCATGCCAAAGCGTGCTGCCAAGTCCGACGTTGCACCGAAAGCTGCCCGCGAGAAGAAACCAATGGGCCGACCTCCGGTTGGCAACTATCTTACGCAGGTCAATGTCCGTGTCACCAAGGACACGTTCGAGCAGATCGAGCAGATAAAAAGTTTCATGGGATTCGTTCACGACGCTGAGACGATCCGCTGGGCGCTGCGCGATGCGGCGATCCGCTGCGGGTATCAGCCGAAGAAACCGGAGTAGCCTATGTCGATTAAAAATCGAGTCAAAGAACTCAGGATGGTTCCAGCTTGTGATCTTGTCGAAAATGACAAGAACTGGCGCAGGCACGGAATCAGGCAGCGCGAAGCATTGGTTGCCGCGATTGGCGAAATCGGAATGGCTTCCGCCGTCATTGCCCGTGAGATTGATGGTCGTCTTGAAATTATTGACGGACACCTGCGTGCCGATGTCATGTCGAGGGCCGACGAGCTTGTGCCTGTTTTGATTCTCGATGTCGACGAATTTGAGGCCAACAAACTGCTGGCCACGATGGACCCAATTGGCGCGATGGCCGATTCCGACGCCGGTGCTTTGACCCAGTTGCTCGATAGTGTCCAGTTTAGTGACGAGAGTTTGCAGCAACTCGTGACGAGCTTGGCCGAGAAGGCCGGTGCCATTCCAGCAATGGAGCCACTCAGCGAGTCGCCTGTTGATTTTCCAGAGGTCGACGAGTCGATCAACACAGACCATCGCTGCCCGAAGTGCGGCTACTCGTGGAGTGGAAAGTCTAGTTGAGCAATACATTGATTTGATGGAGCAATGAAAATGGCAAGTGATAACAAGCCACCGTACCGTGTGCCTTCGATGGCTGAAATCGCTGGCCTGCCTTGGAATGGCTTTAAGGTTGCTTCTACATTCTCTGGCTGCGGCGGGTCTTCACTGGGCTACCGCATGGCTGGGTTCAAGGTGGTCTGGGCTTCTGAGTTTATCGACTCAGCGCGTGAAAGCTATGCCGCCAATAAGTCGGCAACGACGATTCTTGATGGTCGTGATATAAGGCTCGTCAAGGCCAGTGAAATCCTTGATGCCACAGGGCTCCGGCAAGGCGAACTTGATCTGCTCGACGGTTCGCCGCCATGCGCGTCTTTCTCGACGGCTGGCAAGCGAGAAAAGGGCTGGGGCAAGGTCAAGAAGTATAGCGACAAGGCGCAGCGAACCGACGACCTGTTCTTTGAGTTCGCCCGGCTACTCGAAGGCTTGCAGCCAAAGACGTTTGTGGCTGAAAATGTATCTGGATTGGTCAAAGGCACGGCCAAGGGGTACTTTCTAGAAATCCTCGCCAAGCTCAAGTCGTGCGGCTATCGCGTGTCGTGCAAGGTGCTTGACGCACAGTGGCTCGGGGTTCCGCAGGCGAGGCAGCGGACGATCTTCGTCGGCGTTAGAAACGACCTCGGACTTGACCCGGTTCACCCGAAGCCGTTGCCATATCGCTATTCGATTCGCGACGCGCTTCCGTGGATCAATAGCGTCGAGTCCGGCATCAACCCCGACACTGGTGCGAGGTCCGGCTTTGGTGTCAGTCAGCACAGCGCCGACGATCCTTCGCCAACCGTTATGGCTCACGGCATGAATGGAAAAGGCAAGCATCAAACTGTCGTTGAGGCCACCGCTGGATTTAAGTTGAAGGCGGTTCACGACACCGGATCGCCCGACCCTAGCTTTAGCCACGGCGAAGTCACTGATCGTCCGTCGCCATGCGTCACCACGAAGCCTCAGCTTTTCATTGAGAAGGAAGCTGATATCAGTCGCTTCGCGATCGGCAAGGAGTGGGACAATATCGGCCCTGGAGGTCAGTCTGAAAAATACTTTCAGCTTGTTCGGCCAGATCAAGACGGACCATGCCCAACAATTACTGCCGCTGGCGGCGCTGGTTCAATTGCTGGCGTGACACATCCAACCGAGCGTCGCAAGTTCTCGATTGCAGAGCTTCGTCGCATCTGCGGATTTCCAGATGACTTCATTCTAGCTGGTAGCTACGCCCAGCAATGGGAGCGGCTCGGGCGTGCCGTGCCTCCGGTAATGATGTCGCATGTGGCAGCGGCGATTCGAGATCAGATTTTGTCGAAGATCAAACAGGGGTAGGTTTGTGTGCGGAATTGCTGGCGCGACGAACGGGCTTGAGTCGTCTGTGCATTTAATGCTTGAGAAAATCAAGCATCGCGGACCAGATGGGATCGGCGTCAGGAATCATGGCGGTTTCGTGCATGGCCATGTCCGGCTGTCGCTGGTTGATCTATCCGAGCTTTCGTCTCAGCCGTTCGTGCGAAATGGGTCGACGCTGACGTTCAATGGCGAAATCTGGAATCACCGCGAGCTAAAGCTGATGCTAGCCGAATCTGGTGAGAAGTTTGCGACAACAGGGGACACGGAAGTCTTGGCGGCAATGCTCGGTAGGCACGGCATGGATTGCTTGCCGATGCTCGACGGCATGTTTGCGTTCGCGTGGACTCCATCTAAAGGCGATAGCTGGCTAGTGCGAGATTCGTTCGGCAAGGTTCCAGTTTATGTGGCAAAGCATAACGGTGGGTATCTGTGGGCATCGGAAAGAAAGGCGTTTCCGGCTGGCGTCAAGGCGATATCTGTTCCAGCAGGATTCGCTTTCAATTTAACGACAGGCGAGTGGCGCAAGTGGTACTCAATGCCCAGCGTGGAACGGTGTACTCATGGCGATGTGCTTGGTCGTCTTCGCGACGGTGTTGCAAAGAGACTTAGCGCCGACGCTCCCGTCTGCTGCTTAATTTCAGGCGGCCTTGATAGCAGCATAATCCTTGGCCTTGCTGTTGAAACTGGTCGCGAGGTCGTAGCCTTTACGGCGAGCTTCGATCAGCGTTCTAATGACTTGCTGTGTGCTAGACGCTTGTGTAGTGACCTTGGGGTAAAGCTGTTTGAAGTTCCTGTCGGAATAACTGATCGCGGGATTGCCGAAGCGATGGAGTCGATCGAGATTCCATCCAAGGCTCAGATAGAGATCGCCGTGCTGTGCGTTCCGCTTGCGAAAAGGATTGCAGCAGAGGGGTTTAAGGCTTGCCTGTCAGGCGAGGCCGCCGATGAGTTGTTTGGCGGATACGGAAACTTCTGCATCCAAGCCAGCCGCGAAACCGACGACGGCGTGATCCGGCTTAGGCTTGAGCAGTTAGCCAAAATGTCTCGCGGAAACTTCGTCAGGTGCAATAAGGCGTTCATGGCTGGCGGAGTCGAGTGCAGGCTGCCGTTCATGGAGCAGAGGCTTGTTGAGTCGGCTGTGCAATTAACCAAGTCGGAGTCGCCTCCTGGCAAGAAACTGCTCAAGCTGGCGGCAGAGTCGATCTTGCCGAAGTGGATCATCAATCGACCAAAAGACACATTTCAAGGAGCCAGTGGCGTCGCCGACGAGATCGCAAGGCGAATTGCTTCACCGACGAAATTCTATAACTCCGAGCTTCGCAAGAGGTTTGGCTACTTACCGGAGGACTGACATGGAAACCGCAGGGGCAGTCGGGTTCGATATTCCAAGGAACTGGACATTCAAGACAGCAGATATCGCTAGCGGGTTCGACAGGCATGTTCGCGAGCAGTTGCCGTGGTATGACTTGACGACCGGAGTCGTGTCGCATGTGGCAAGGCACTATATCCCTGACGGCGGCTTGGTCTACGACATCGGTTGCTCGACCGGCAATATCGGCAAGGCGATCGCTGGCACTCTCGAAGACCGCGGCGCTAAGCTGGTTGGCGTAGACAACTCGGAGGCGATGCGGGCTAAATACGAGGGCCCAGGCGAGTTTGTTTGTGCCCAGGCCGAGAAGTTTGATTATCAGTCGTTTGATGTCGCGATCTTATTCCTGTCGCTGATGTTCGTGCCGGTCGACAAGCGTCGCGATCTCATGGACAAGCTGCGATGCCGCTGCCGAAAGGGCGGCGTGATCGTGGTATTTGATCGCTGCAACCCAACTGGCGGCTATCCGTCGCTGGTTCTTTCTAGGCTTACGCTGGCTGGCAAGATCGCATCAGGTGTTCCAGCCAATGAGGTTCTCGCAAAAGAGATTTCACTCATTGGCGTCCAGAGGCCAATTGACCCGAAGGTTCTCGGCGAGCACGCCGTTGAGGTTTTCAGGTTTGGCGATTTCGCTGGCTGGCTGATCGAAGGCTAGATAGCTGTTGTATTCGTGCGTGGCAGCACAATCAAAGAGGGCATTATGGCAAACTACAAAGGCGGGCCGGGCGGCGCGCCGACGAAACTCACAGCAGCGATTCAGAGCAGGATTGTCTCGGCTATTCTCGCCGGGAACTACCTCTGCGTGGCGGCGAAGTTCGCCGGGATTCCGGCTGAAACGCTAAGCCGCTGGCTGACGCGCGGCGAGCAAAAGCCGAATAGCGTCTACGGAAAGTTTCATCAAGCCGTTAAAGACGCCGAGGCTCAGGCCGAGGTTCGAGTCGTCGCCAAGCTCAATCAGCACATGGAGGAAAGCTGGCAGGCTTGCATGACCTATCTCGAACGCAAGCACCCGGATCGCTGGGGCCGCAAGAGCAAGGTCGAGGTCACGCAGAAGCCGCCCGAGCCGCCACCGGCACAGATCGACTTGAGCAAGCTGAGCAATCAAGAGCTAGCATTGCTCGACAAGCTCTCGCGCGAGTACGGCGGGCAAGCGATTCCTACGGCTGGTGGCGAAAATGCGTAGCTCGCTTGTGCCGGGTCGTGGTGATGTCATTGCCGAGTCGCGGCGTCGCTGCGGTCGTTTCTATGACTTCGTGCAGTTGGCCTGGAATCAGGTCGAAGATTCGACCTACATGGACAATTGGCACATCGAGGCGATCTGCGATCACCTGGAGGCGATGGCTCGCGGCAAGATTGGCAACCTGCTCATCAACCAGCCGCCAGGAACAACCAAGACGCTACTCTGCTCGATTCTGTTTCCGGCCTGGGTCTGGACGTGGTGGCCGTCTGCAAGGTTTCTGGTGGCGAGCTATGCTCAGGACTTGTCGACCAAGGCGTCGAATAACTGCCGCAGCGTGATCGAGAGCGACTGGTACTGTGAACGGTTCGGGCGGCTGTTGAGAAACCAGAACAAGGAAACCCGCTTTCAGAACACGGATGGCGGCTGGCGATTGGCGACGAGCATTGGCGGTCGCGGTACGGGCGAGCATCCCGACTTTGTGATCTGCGACGATCCGATCAAGGCCGAAGATTCACGGTCGCCGCTCAAGCGGCAGCGAGTTCGCGAGTGGTGGGATGGCACGATCTCGATGCGTGGTGAAATCCGTGGCGTGCGGCGGTTGATCGTCATGCAGCGGCTCCACGAAGACGATCTGGCTGGTCACGTTATTCGGCAGGGCGGCTACGAGAAGATCATTCTGCCTATGGAGTTCGAGCCGAACCGCATGGAGCCGACATCGCTCGGATGGACCGATCCGCGCACGACCGATGGCGAACTACTCTGGGAGCAGGCTTATCCGAGGGCCAAGGTCGATCAGTCGAAGATCAGGCTCAGCTTCGACGCGCCAGGCCAATTGCAGCAGCGACCAAACCCGCTGACCGGCTCGATCTACCGGCTGGAGGACTTCCGCTACTTCACAATCGAGTTTGTCGATGGCGTCGAGTTCGTCGTGGTCGATGATGATGCCGGTTCAAGGCGATACGAAGCCAGCCGATGCACTTGGTTCCAGACCTGCGACACGGCCCAGAAGACCGGCAAGGAAAACGACTTCACGGTCGTCGGCACGTTTCTACGAACACCCGACCACGACCTGCTCGTCTACGATATGCGGCGCGAGCGGGTGGCGATTCCCGACCAGTATGCGATGATGATTGCCCAGCGGCGGCTCTATCCGCAGTTGTCATTCCAGGCGATCGAAGACACGGGTGCCGGTATCGGCTTGATCCAGGCGGGCGAGGTTCGCGGCACGCCGTTCCGGGCGCTCAAAGCGTCCAGAGATAAGATCACGCGATCCGAGGCGGTTCTGACGCGGTACGCATCGCACAAGGTATTCCACCGATCGGGTGCGGCGTGGCTGTCGGACTTCGAGGCTGAACTGCTGCAATTCCCGCGCGGATCGCATGACGATCAGGTCGATGTCGTGGCTTACGCAGGGGCCTATCTTGAGAGCCGTGAAACGCGCGAGCCGGGCGTTCTTTCGCTTGGCGCTGGCGACCTGCCGAAAATGAGCGACTTGCTCAAATAGCCACGCAACTTGTTGCGGGATTTTTTCGATTTTTCATATTTTTGTTGTTGACATAGGTCTATCTTGACGATATATTCACTATCGTCAGAACGACAACCACCACCAAAAACAAGGAATCGCAATCATGGCCGCCACCACCAAAACCGCCAAGCCTGCCATCGCTTTCTTCACGGACGAGTACGAAGCGACCCACGGCAAGAAGCCGAGCGGCCACGGCGTCTACGCCTTTTCGGTCGAGGCTTACGTTGGCGATCACCACGGCGACCTGTTCACCGAAGCCGAGCCGCTGTTCGTTCCGGCCAGTGGCTACCCGGAGGCCCGTCGCTTGGCGATCTCCGCCAGCATCGCTCGTGCCATCGAATTGGGCGTCGAAGTTACCGAAATTAACATCACAGCCTTGACCTAGTGGGCGATCGGAAATCAGAGAATTTTCGGATTTATTTGAAAACGACTGTTGACATAGGTCTATCTTGACGATATATTTAATAGCGTCAGATGACAACCACCACCGAACACAAGGAAACACGACCATGACCGCACGACACCTAGCACTCGGCGATCGCACTCAAGAAACCCTTGAACTCTCGCTGAGCCAAAAGAGCGATGCTCAATTGCGGGCGATGATGGCTCTCGACAGCCGCGAGGAGCGTCGCGAGGCGGCTCGGCTGGAACTCGAAAGCCGCCGATAATCAACAACCACCACCAAACACGCAACAAGTTGCGGAGATCGAAAATGTCCTGCGATCGAATCATCGACTGGCCGAGGGTGAAACCGAAGAACGAAGACATTGCGCTACTGCTGCGAGACTACTTCGGTGAAGCCGGGACCGTCCACTGGGATCGTGACCGCTGGATCGTCAGTCTGCACGGCAAACCGTCTTGCCCATTCAAGCGGCTGAGCCCGAGCGGCAAGTCGATCCAAGAGGTCATGGACGAAGCCGGTGAACGCTGGATCGAGGTTTGGCCGTCCGACAACTGCCTATACGTGATGACACGCAATCAAGACCACTACACGAACGACTTGGCTGCCGGATTGGTGGGAGTGATCTCTCGCTACTGGGGTGGCAAGGTCCAGGGAGCATAATCATGTCACTCAAACCCGGCGATCTAGTTCGCGTTTCCCAATACCTGACCTGCAACGGCTTCCCTGATAGCAAGATTCCGGCAGGCACGATCACGCGCGTGGCGATGGTCAATAAGGAGGGTGGCATCCAGCCGGTCTGCCAAGCCTTGAAGATCGGCAAAATCCACAAAGACCAGTGTTATTTCGCGAGCCGCTTCGAGCCGCTGGCGAACGTCAAGGACGACTGGAAGGAGCGACTCAAGCCAGGCGACAAGCTGATGGCTTTGGTCGATAAGCCGCTGAGCGCCGGTACGATATCAGCGACGGGCGAGATCGAGGTCGATACCGTCGGCAGCGGAAGCATCACCGCGAAAGGCCATTTATACAGTTGGCCGATGGCTTCGCTCGAAAAATGGTTCTGCCCGGTAGATCACTGGCAGCACCCGACCGCCGAGGAGATCAAGGTCGGCGACAAGCTCCTGGTGCGGGCCGGGTTCGATCGTGAGAATATACTTCCAGATGCACCGCCGAACTTAAAAGCTGGCGACATTGCGGTCGTTAGTGATGTTTTTTCAGAGCAGAAATGGTCGGTTCATGTTGAAAAGCCGGGATACTGGTCGTTCAACAAGGAGTTCCTTTGGAACGTCGAACTCGTCAAAGACGAGCCGTGGCATCAGCGGGTCAAGGTCGGCATGTGGCTCAAAGTGACGGGCGATGTGAGCAGCCAAGGCATCCATAGCGATCTTCTGCCGATTGGCTCCAAAGTGCGAGTAGTCGAATTTAGCGGATGCGAATTCAAGACCACCGGCGTCGACGGCAAAGAGGCTTATGGCAACGGAGGCGTGTGGCATTGGCTGTTGCCTAGAGCCGGTGAATTGCTCGAAGAGATCGCGTATCGCGAAGACGGTCTAGAAGACATTCCGCAGGAGTACGCATGGCTGCAAGACATCAAGCCGGGCGACCGGCTGTGGTACGACACCGAAGACAAGGGCTATGCGGGCGAGGTTGAGTTCGTCGAGTTTGTCGAACCGCCAGCCAAACGACGGGCGATTATCGCGGGCCTAAACAGCGAGACTCAGAACGACGCCTCGAAGATTCAGATCAAGGTTCGCACGAAATACGGCACGGTGCTGGCTGGCCGGTTCGTGAAGTGGTTTAAGCCGATGGTGCAGCGGGCCAAGCAGAAGCCGACCGCGCCGACGCTCAGGGAACTTGTTCGTCAACGTCTAGCGGGAGCCATCCAATGAATCCAGGCTGGGTCAAGCATATCTACTGCGGCATGAAGCTGGTCGTGCTAGTCGACGATCCGAATTGTGCTCCGATTAAAGCTGGCGATATCGTCACGATCGGCCTGATCGAAGACGACATATTCTGGACGGGTTGCCCAGGTGCCGATGCGGGTCAGGCTTGGGTTTTCGAGTGCCGTTCTGCTGCCGAGCATTTCCAGCCAGCCCAGTACGACCACCGCTGGTGCAAGAAAATTCCCGAAGATCAGCGTGCGGCCTGGATTGCAAGCGTCAAGAGCGGCGACAAACTGCGGGTGCTGGTTGATGAGCCGCAGCACGCGAGCTATCAGCGCGGCGAGACAGTTGAGGTTGTCAAAGCCGATTCTGGAGGCTTGTCGATCAAGAACGAGCGTGGCATGTTCGGCGTGAGCACGAGCTTGCTTGAATACCTTTACGAGCCGGTCGATCCGCCGAAGCCCGATGTTCCGACGCCTGCGGCGAAGCGGTTCGAGAAGCCGCTGCCGGGGCTGGAATGGCTCAACACGATCAAGCCGGGCGACAAGCTGGTGATCGTCGAGCCGTTTTCGAGGAATACCAAGCCGGGGACGATCGCGGTCTACATGAGCGATGACAACGATCAGGCTGGCGATGGCAAGAACTGCTACCTGTACTGCAATGATCTCGACGGCAAGCGGCGGCAGTCGCTCGATGGCTGTGCCTGGAGATACAAGCCCTGCGTCGAGCCGCCACCGGAGCCAAAGCTCACGCTCCGCGACGCGATCCGACGCAATCTGCTACAAGGAACCGAATCATGACCGCGATACCAACTTGGGTCTACCGCTTGCAGGTCGGCGACAAGATTCGCTGCATCAAGAATCTGTTAGACTGCCAGCCCGGTGATATCGAGACAGTCACCGGACGCGATTTGTGTCACGGGAAAGATACGATTCTCTTCACGCTACGCGGAACGGCATGGTCGGCTTGGCTCGCAGACTTCATATCGTTCTTCGAGCCGCTGTTCCACACGAACAAGCTGCACTCGCTGCCGGAAGACCTGCGCTGGGTCGACGGGCTCAAGCCGGGCGACAAGATGCGGCTGATAGAGACAGATCGCGATCGCTGCTATGGCGAGAATGGCGACGAGTTCGAGTTCGTTCGTCTCGGCGAAGACTTCCAGAAGTCACTCGACAAGAGTGTACTGGATAACGATCGGAATCACTTCCCGTCGCTCTGCATTATCAATCGCAAGGGCAATCTGGTCAGGCCGTTCTGCTGGCGGTTTGAGCCGGTCGTGAACGCGACGCCCGTGGAGATCGAGCCGCCCGTCGAGTTGCCCGTGGAAATCAAGCCGACGCTTCGTGATGCCGTTCGCGCGAGCCTGTTGCGATCCTTGCCCGCAACAAGTTGCGGATAATTTTCAAATGGCTGATTTTTCTTATTGACATTGGTCTAGCGTGACGATATACTTAGGGAGCCAACACGATAACCACCAGTCAAGCGAGATCAAGATCATGAGCCAGCAAGTTCTAGAGCAAGTCAAGCTGATCGCCAAGCGGTTCGGCGGTTCGATCAATGCGAACGATGGTTACATCAAGTTCGGCGGTTCGGTGTTCGGCGATGCCTGCAAGCGTCGGGCGGCTGCCGCACTGGCCGAGATCACGCACTTGAAGGTGCGGGCTTCAATGATCGAGAGCTTTCGAGGCTGGCTGGTCGTGTTCGGTTAAATTTTCCACCCCACAGTTCGAGGAGAACAAGCAATGGTTGCCGCAGCGAAGGAAGTCAAGGATGTTGAGTTGGTCGAGGCTGTGATTGCAGCGCCGAAGACGATCGCCGCAATCGCCGACGAGGCGTTCGCGATGTACGAAGAGACGCTGATGGACATCGAGCGGGAATCCGCCGATGGCATGTGCAGCAAGGCCGAGGTCGGCAGCACGATGATGACGCTGGCCGTCATGCTGATGAAGTCGGCAGTCCGGTTCACGCAATGCACCGACGACATGCCGCTCAATTACGACAGCAAAGAGGAGTGCGACCGCGACTTGGCTCGGGTCGAGCCGATGCTGATCGACAAGGCATCGAGCGACGGCGAAAGCCGGGTACTTCTGGAGTCGGCACTGGCGATGCTGTTGACGATCCGCAAGAGCGTCGGCGAAATGATGCGATCCAGTCTGAGCATCGTCAAGGCCGGTGAAGGCATTTCGATGATGCGATGCCGGATGCTGGGCCGCGAGCGGCTGCGTCAGATCGCCGCCGAGAAGGGCCAAGACTGGAAGCATGTCTTCGAGATCGGTGAGCGTGCCGCCACGAAAGCCGCGAACAAAGAGCCGCTGAATGAGGAGGAGCAAGCCCATTTCAGCGAATGGGAGTCGATCTGCCGGGATATCTACGAGCAGTTTAGCTAGGGAGCACTGTGGTGGTGTGCCACGGCGGCAGGTGCTAGCGAGCGTCGCCGCCGTGGCTGTCTTTTGGAGCGAATGTCATGAGCAAGGTGCTGGATATTTTGAACGAGGAGCGGCGATATCCACGCCGATTCGTGCCAACCGACCCAAACCGTCGCGGCAACTTCTACTGGCAGATCGAGAGCAAAGAACAAGCCGTCGAGCATGGCGGGCTGGCTCACTACTTTGACGACAGTAGTCTCCAATCGACCTTAAGATCGTTTACGGTCTGCTGTTCGGTCGTGCAAGGCGATTTTGTCGAGGTCTTCGATCATCACCCGTTCTTGTTTGCCGAGCGTGATTTTGGCGGCGTTAAGTGCATCGACCGGATCAACCCGGACGGCACCGTCGATTTCAGAATCAACGAAGACTGGCACGGGAACGACCAGACGAACCACAGGATTTACCGCGACACGTTCGGTGAACACTCGAAAGTCATCTACGCCGCCGACCACGCCAATGCGGTCGCTCCGCAGGCCGACCATTATCCGAAGCGGGCGATCTATTTTCAGAGCTTTAACGGCGAACTCTCTGGAGTCGGCTACGGCGACAAGTACAATAATTTCACGGGCATCTGGAGCCGGGTCCACTACGTTGAGCAGTTGAGCGACAGCCTGTTTCCGGTGGCGATCGGCCACGACGGCAAGCCCACCGAAGGCGTCGATAGCTGGGACGTTCGCACGATCGACAAGCATGTGGGGCGTGGCGTCTGGATTCCGTACGTCATCAAGCCGTTCAGCAAGGTGCGGCGATTCGAGACGAAAGGTGCCAAGTTCCAGTTTCTCGATACCGACTCCGTGAGTGGTCGCGTTTGGTTTGTCGATGCTAGCGGCGACGTAACGAACGAGGCTTTCTACGAAGCAACGGGCAGCAAGCCACCGTGGACGATCGCGGAGCTTGAGGCGATCACCGCGACACCTGGGCACTGGCGTGAGGTTGCGTTCCAGCCCAAGCCGAACCATCCGGCGATCAATTTCAGGAGGTTCGATGTCAATGCCTGGAGTAATGAGCTAAAGTTCGTCGAATGGTCCGAGGACTTCACGGTCAGCGCGGTGATTCGATGCGACGGCAGTATCGAGGTCAGCAAGTACGACGCTGGCGAGGGTCGGCATCACGCTCCGCAGATTCTCGGGCTCGCGGCAAGCGGCAAGTGGAGTGAGGTTCTGGTCGATAATTTGCCGCGAGGATTTTTGAAGACGGTGCCGCCCGAGATCAAGGTGCCGCTGCGGACTACGCTACGGGAGGCGATCAAGCGATCATTAGTGGGACGGTCCTAACCGTCTCAGGTTCTTGGCGACCCCGGCCAGTTCGTGCTGGCCGGGGTTTTTATCCGCAACAAGTTGCGGGCATCGAGGCTCGAAAACCCTTGACCGATTTCGGTATAGCCATAAGATAGAAGTCAATGCCAGGGTAGAGAAGTCGGCTATCTCGCCAGCCTCATAAGCTGGAGATCGTGGGTTCAAGTCCCACCCCTGACACTTGCACGGTGACGCGGCACTAGCCGCAGCGTCCGCGAGCTTGCTCGCTGGCGACAAGGATTCTCAAGCCTCAGTCAGTTGTCGACCTGCCACTAGGGCTGATCCGCTTAAAGATCGCGTATGTGATCGCCGTGCAGCGCACAAGTCGTGGTAGTTCAGCGGCAGAACGCTAGTCTTCCAAACTAGATGCCGTGGGTTCGAGTCCCACCCGCGACTCTGATAATGGGCTGTTGGTCAAACGGGAAGACGCCCGGCCTGCAACCGGGAGATCGCAGTTCGATTCTGCGACGGTCCACTGATACGGAAGTGATCCGGCTGGATGAGGGGCCTGTCCTGAAAACAGGTGGCCGAATCGAAAGATCGGCTTGTGGGTTCGAGTCCTACCGCTTCCGCCTGAAATTGCCCGCGTAGCTCAGTGGCAGAGCGGCTGTTTTGTAAACAGCGGGTCGGGGGTTCAAGTCCCTCCGCTGGCTTTTGATCGTTGATTGGTGAATAAACGGAAAACCGGGCGTCAAACCGGGTGCGAGCGGAACGTCGCCAAGGCTATAGGCTAGAGCGAAATGCCGCCCGCGAAACAAGGATTCCGCCGTTGGAAAACGTACGAGCGCAAACGCCGATCAGCGATCTATATCCGCCAATGTACCAAGGCTGGCGACTTGCTCTCCAAAAGCGAGTGGCGGGGTTCGATTCCCTGGGTGGATGCTTGAGGTTCGTGCCGAAAGGCTCGCGACGACTGCGGCATTTGCTTACGACAAGTCGTTCGAGAGTGGCCCGGTTGAATTAAGCAAATAGACCGAAGCTGTCCGAACCTCGAAATACAACCTGCCCGCCAAGGCAGACCTGGGACGGTGCAAAGGGGTTAAACCTTGAGCACCGAAATCACAATCCGAACGGACGGGCAGGCAAGCGATTATCCTGGCGCGGAGTTCTGCGCGCCGATCGCCAATCAGCAGTTCATTCAACGGGCTGCCGATATGGAAGCCTTGAACGAGCGGCTGCGGCTGGCGTTTGGGTTCCAGAATACCACCAAGGCCCAAAACGGCCTGTCGGTGGCACAGCAAGTCCAGTCGATGACCGGCTGGGTCTTCGTCGCGGTCAATCGAATCCGCAATGGCGTCGCGCGAGTGCCAATGCGGGTCTACCGCATGAACCGTAACGGCGACAAGCCGGTTGAGATCACCGACCCGAAGAACGAACTCGTTCGTCTGATCGAAAACCCAAACCCGCTCGACACCAAGAGCGAGTTCTGGTCGCAGACGGTGATGTTCTTGGAGTTGACCGGCAATGCCATCTGGCTCAAGGTTCGCGACCGGCGAGGCAAGGTGGTCGAGCTTTGGGTGCTGCCGTCGCAGTACGTCAGGCCGCTGCACACGGACGGCGAGGTTCTCTGGGGCTACGAGTTTCTGGCGGGCCGAGGCGAGGCGATCCAGATTCCACGGGCCGACATCGTGCATATCAAGCACGACAATCCGCGCGATCGCTTCTGGGGCTGGGGGACGCTGGCGGCGGCTGCCGAGGCGAAGTCGGCCAACGATTCGATCAAGCGGGCACAGCTAAAGGCGTTCGATCAGGATATCCTGTCGAGCCTTTATTTCTCGACCGACTCGATGCTCGACGAGCCGGGCTGGAAGAGGATGATGGCGAACTTGATCGAGCGGCATACGGGCGTGAACAAGGCCGGGATGCCGGTGCTGCTCTATGGCGGTGTGAAGCCGATCGCTTCGCAGCGGGCCTGGGGCGAAATGGCGTTCAAAGATTCGGCGGCGTTCACGCGCGACGAAATCCTGGGCATCTTCGGCGTGCCGCCATTGCTGGCCGGTGTGGTCGAGAACGCCAACAACAGCAACACCGCGAGCCAAGAGCGCGTCTTCGCAATGGAGACGATCTGGCCGAGGCTGGTGCAGATTCAAGAGAAGATCAACAAGTCGCTGGCGATCGAGTTCGGCGACGACCTGTGCGTCGAGTTCGATAATCCGGTCCCCGCCGAGCGGGCTCTCGACAACCAACTCGAAAACCGCGATGCCTTGACGGGCATCCTGACGGTCAATGAAATCCGCGAGAAGCGAGGCGAGCCCAAGGTGCCGTGGGGCGACGTTCCGCGCTGGCTATATGAACTCCAAATGAAGCCAGCGGCGGCTCCACAGGGCGATCCGGCGGCTCCAATAGACCAGAACCAAGTCGATCAAAACCAGCCGCCTATCGACGGCAGCAATGCCGACGCGGTGCCGGTTGCCAAGTCAGCGCAGACAGGGAGGCCGCTGTCCGGTGATATCGAAGCCGGGCAGCGGTCGACCTGCTGCAACGAAAAGCTGCCCGCAACAAGTTGCGTGGAAGACGAGCGGGCGATTGCCACGATCACGCGATCGGTTGAGTCGGACCTGGATGGTCTGGTTTCGTCGACCGTGCCGACGCTGCGGAAGTATTTCTCGAAGCAGGCCACGAGGATCAAGGCGAATCTCGCCAAGGCGTTTCCTGATCTGCCAGCCAACGATGCCGAGGCGGCGTCACGCGGGGCCGGTGGCGACCACGAAGATACCGCGATTTTGCTGGAGTCGTACCTGATGTCGATCGGCGAGTCGCAAGTGCGGCTGTACCCGGACGGCACTGGGGCTGACGAGTGCGGCAATGTCGACGAGGAAATCGTCTCGGCCTGCTTGGGCTGCTGTCGTGAGATCGAGCCCGAGAAGATCGCCAAGGGGCGGGCTGCGATCTTGATGGTCCGCACGCTGCAAGAGGAAGTGATCGACCGGCTCGACGATTGGGTCAAAGCGAGCGACGACCTGGAAGGCCGCATGAAGCCGAAGATTCTCGACGCGCTCAAGAAAGGTGCGTTGATGCAGGCGGCGGCTCTGGGGCTCAAAGAACTCGGCGGCGCGGCCAAGGGCTTTACCGGCTGGCTCAAGGAAAAGGCTAGTTCGTTCTGGCAAAGCACCGTGACGACCACGACCAAGCTGCTACTGAGCGAGAAGCTCGCGCGAGTGCTGACCGGCGACACGCCGACGATCGAAAAGCTGGCGAAGGCTGTCGATGAGGTCATGGATAGTCGGGTGCAGCACGGCAGTCGCACGATCGCGGTGACGGAAACATCGGCAGCCTACAACGGCGGTGCCAACTACGTTCGCGAGGCGAACAAAGACAAGGTGAAGCTCAAGCGGTGGGTATCGCGACTCGACAACCGCGTCCGCGACGCCCACCGATCGGCGCACGGCCAAGAGGTCGGCCAAAATGAGAGCTTCTTTGTGGGTGGCGAATATCTGAGGTTCCCAGGCGATCCGCGCGGCAGCGTGCGAAACATCGTTCACTGTCGCTGCGTGTCAGTGGCAATTCCGAATTAGTAACAAGGGGCTATATCATGCCGATGATTCTCGATGAAAAGGGCGGAATTCTTGCTGGCACGCCAGTTGAAATCGCCAAGCGGGCGGTTGAGGACAAGAGCAAGCTGCGGGCGTTTTTCCCGCTGGCGAGTGTCCGTTCGGCCAAGCGTGACGCGACCGTCAAGGATGGCGAGGGCGAGGACGAGACGCCGGTTGACCTGGGGCCGATCGAAGCGGTCATCAACACCAACTCGATCGACCGCTATCAGAGCATCGTCGACCCGAATGGCGTCGATCTGACTGCGTACCAAGAGAATCCGGTTGTCCTGTGGCAGCATGGCTTCGACGCGATGATCGGCAATTGGCCGATTGGTGTGGTGACGGAGATCACCAAGTCGGCGACTGAGATTGTGGTCAAGGTGCAGTTCGACATTGATTGCGAGCTTGGGGCCGAGATCGACCGGCTCTATCGCAAGCGAATCCTGCGAGGCTTCTCGGTCGGGTTCATCCCCAAGAGCTACGTGATCGAGAAGATCAACGGGCAGGAAGTGCTCCGCTACACCGAATGGGAACTGCTGGAGCTTTCGGCGGTGAGTGTTCCGGCCAATCCCGATGCGCTCAGCCGGGCAATGGCGGAAACAAAGGTCACCGAGCTTCGCGATCACCTGCAAGAGCTAAAAGTGGCACGCGGGGCTCTGCCGGTGGCGATCCGCGAGGCAACGGGCATTGCCGAAGACATCGACCCGAAGACGGTCAAGCCGACCGAGCCGGAGACGCTGGTGGGCGATACGACCAAGGCTGCCGACAAGACGAACGACGATCAGCCGACGCGCGAGTTCAGCGCCGAAGAGATTGCCGAAGCGGTCGAGCTTTTGCGGGAGTCGAAGGCCAAGGGATTGGAGGTCGGCTTGTTCGACCCCAAGGAAACGACCGAGCAAGAGACTCGCAGCGAAGAGATCGAGTGCCCCTGGGAGATCGAATGGGATGAGCCGTTCGTGCTGGCGAAGGAGTGCAACAGCGCTAGCCAAGCGACCCGCGAGGCGATGGCGGCTCTGGTTGTGACCAAGGGCGAGAACACGCGGAATATGATGATTCACCACCACGCCGACAGCCGGTTGAGTTGGCCTGCGGTGGCGGCGTCGATGGGCCGCTTGCTGACCAAGGCGATCAACTGCACGGGCGAGCAATGCGACGCGATCTACGACCACCTTGCGGAGCACTACCGCGAGATCGGTGTGGAAGTTCCCGAGGCGGGAGCCAAGAGTGGCGACCAAGCCACGGACTTGGCCCTGGAGGGCCGCATCGCACTGATCGACGAGTCGGACTACGCCTGGATTTTCAGTCGCCATATCGTGCATGAAGGTGAGTCGTATGGCGAGTTCGTCCGCATCGACGACCGCACGATCACCAAGATGGTCAAGCCCAGCGCCTACACGCGGGTGCCTGATCCGACGACCTGGGGCCGCAGGACTGCCGTCAAGCTCAGTCGCGACGAGCAGCTACTCGCCAAGGTCGACCGCGATCAGCGGCAGATCATCGAAACCCTGAAAGAAGTCAGGGCGGGAGCGAAGTTCAGCAAGGCGACGAAATCGGCGATTACCTCGCTGGCCGACTCGCTCGAATCGCTCTCGAAGACCATGAAACAATACATCCGTGACCTGAGCGGGGTCGCGGGCGAGTTACGAGACTTGATTGCCAGCGACGAAGCGCAAACGACCGAAAGCACGACGAAAAGCGACGGCGGCGGGGATACCCGTGACGGCGGCTCGGATGGCGATGCCAACGGAAGTGAATCGCTGACTCGCAGCAAGACGGGTGTGGTGAAGTTCGAGCGAAAGCTCGGCTAACCGCAAGCTCTGCCAAGAGCATGAAGACGGGAATGGGCAATTCCCAAATTTTCTAACCATCCGATAAGGGGCAGAACCATGAGTAAGGGCGACTGGCCGGGCAAGACCGAGCCAACCAAGGACGAACAAGAGCAAAACTTGCGAGCAACCGATCCGGCTGCTCTCAAGGCTTCGGTTGAGGCGATTGTGGGCGATACCGTCGCTCGCGCGATGGCCGATATGTTCCAGAAGCACATGAAGGAAGCCGGTGCGGACAAGACCGACCGACGCTACCTGCGTTTCCCTGAGATCGAAGCGGCGACGCGCGGCCTCAAGACGCATGACGTGATGGACCGGACGCCGTGGAACGAACTGCCGGGCGAGCAACGCGGCCAACGCCGGGCGGCTCTCAATGCGTTCTTCCGCCAAGCGATCTTCAAGGTGCCGGTGGGCGAGCAGTTGGGCTCGGATGCCGATCCTGGCTTGGTTCGTGCCTTGAGCACGACCAATGCTGACGGCGGCTACCTGATTCCTCCGGGCTTCATCCCTGAGATCACCCGCGACATCCCGAAGATTTCGCAGTTGTTCCAGTTCGTGCGTCGGATTCCGGTGGCTGGTGACTCGGGTGAAATGCCTGCGGTCGGCACCAACGCGAGTGTGACCTGGGGCGACACCGAAGGCTCGGCGATGACCGACAATAGCTCGTCGGTGACGTTCGGGCAGAACACTTACACCGTCAAGCGCATGAACGCGATGGTCAAGCTGAGTCGAGAAATCGTCAGCGACGCCAACCCGGACATCGTGACGACGGTGGTTGAGTTGTTCCAAGAGGCGATCGCTCGCGAGAACGACAAGGTGATCGCGATCGGTAGCGGCACGGGCCGACCGACTGGCTTGTACTCGGCCAGCGGCATCACGAATGTCACGATCACGAGCCTGACGTATGCCAACATCGTCAAGCTCAAGCACTCGGTCGACATTCGCTACCACAGTTCGCCATCGTTCCGCTGGACGATGAATCAGAACGTGCTGGCGGCGTTGATGCAGGTGGTCGACGGCAACGGCTTGCCGATCTTCGTCGACGGCGGTGTGCCGATCAACGGCGGTGCTCTCACGGGTCGTGTCAGCACGATCTTGGGTGTGCCGTACTCGATCGAGGCGAGCTTGCCGAACAACTACCTCGGCATCGGCGATCTCCGGTACTACTGCTGGTTCGACCGGCAGCAGCTTGCGGTCGAGTCCACGATGGAGGGCGGCGATTCGTTCGCGGCTCACCAAATGTGGATCAAGTTCACGCAAAGGTGCGACGGAAAACCCATCCTTCCGGTGACTAAACCAATGGCCCGCACGCGAGTTCTCGCGGGCGTGACCAGCTTGGTCTAGTCGACGCCCTGCGGGGCAAGTTAGGCAACAACGAGATAACAACCCCCGGTGGGAAACTGCCGGGGGTTGTTTTTTGCGCCGAGACATTTTTTGGATTATTTTGAAAATGGCTGTTGACTTGGGTCTATCAGGACGATATACTTAGTAGAGTTAATCAACCACAACTCGAAAACAGGAAGCACGATCATGACCAACTTGCTAATGAGCCAGGGCCTTCTGAATAATCGCAACCTCAATGCCCGCCAACGCTTGCTGGCTCGCGGCGCTGAGCTTTCGCTGGAGCTTCAACGCTGCCAGGAAAACGAACTGGCTGGTTGCGAGTGGCTTGCAGCCCAATTGGCTGAGTGCGAGCGATTGCTCGGGCTTCTCGCCTAACCCGCAACAAGTTGCGAATAATTTTCAGTTTCACTGTTGACTTGGGTCTAGCACGGCGATATACTAGATAGAGACAAAGCAACCACCACCAACCGCAAGCGAGATCAAGATCATGTCAACCACCACCCGACTGCTCGAAACCGGCGATCGCGTTCAGGGCACCTACTTTGGCGTGCCGTTCAGCGGCGAAGTCACGATCTGCCTCTATAGCTGGGGCGGCGGCTGTGACTCGATCCATGTCAAGCTCGACGAGCCGATTATGGTCAACGATGTCGAGCGTACCCTGATTAGCCACAGCAACGAACCAGAGTGCGGCGTGATCGAGTTGATTGACGCCTAAGCCACAAGCGGAAGTTGTCCCTGTTCTCACCCGGCGCGACATGCGACTCGATCGCGGTCACAGCCCTGGTCGCCGGGCCGCTTGCTTTTCAGCAACCACCAACGCGAGATCAAGACCATGAGTGCGACGACTGACATGACGGTAGCCAAGACGATTCTGGCCCAACTCGGCGGCGGCAAGTTCATTGCCATGACCGGAGCCAAGAACTTCATCGGCGACGAGAACAGCCTGAGCTTCTGCCTGCGATCCGGCATGGCGAAGAACGGCAGCAACCGCGTCAAGATCACGCTGGACCCGTGCGACACCTACACGGTGCAGTTCGCCAAGTATCGAGCCTTGAAGCTGACGCCGATCAGCGAGCACAGCGACATTTATTGTGACCAATTGGTCGAGTTGTTCGAGCGTGAAACCGGGCTGTATTGCAGCCTCTAGGAGATCAAGCCATGAACTTCGATGAGCCAGCAGGCTGGATTCCGCCCGAGTTTCGCGAGTTCATCTACGAGCCGATGGACGACAAAATGATCGAAGATATCCGCATGACAACCGGCGTCTTTGAGCGAGGCGGCTTCCGCCGCTACACGGTCGACGAGATCAAGCAGAAGTTCAGCCGAGTCGTCGGCGTCAGGGACACGAGAACGGGCAAGGTCGACCGAGGGCAAAGCGGCGTGAAATTTGTTTCCACCACGATCCGAGGACTCTAGCCATGCCGACGCCACCAAAATCAGCCGCCAAGTATCCGCATCGGTCAGTGACCGCCGATCTGACAGATCGTATCTTCGCCATGATTCCCGAACGACCGGAGATCATGGCGATCCACGAGCCGCGCGATCTGTTCGGCGTGCCGGGATTCTACTGTGCCGATCTGGCTCCGTCGCAGTTGCAGATGGAGACGGCGCTCGACATCGCCAAGCGACAATATCAGGAGCAAAACCCATGAGCGACCCATTCGACCCCGACAACTTCGGGCCGGAAGAGATCACGATCGACGGCATCAAGCTGGCGATGACCTGCCCGGCCTGTCCCGAGCAGTACGACGCCCTTGGTCCCGATGGCGTGCAGGTCGGCTACCTGCGGCTGCGGCATGGGGAGTTCCGAGTCGACCATCCGTGCTGCGGCGTCGAGACGATTTTTTACTCCGAGGAAGCGACGGGCGACGGGGCGTTTGAGCCAAGCGAGCGTATGCAATTTCTGGAGCAGGCCGTGACGGCGATCAAGCGACGGCTGGAAAGGCGGTAATTTGTTATTGACAATCGTCTAGCGGGACGATATACTAGATAGATCAACGCAACAAGTTGCGGAGCAAAATCATGAGTCACGATCCGTATGCCATGAAATCGCCGTGCTGCAACTGCCCGTTCCGGTCAGACGTTCGACCGTACCTGAACAGCGAGCGGGTCCGTGAGATTGAGCAATCGCTCGACCAAGGCGGCTTCCCGTGCCACAAGACGACGCGGGCTGGCGGCGCGAGCGGCAAGGCCGAGGTTCAGTGTGCTGGGCACTTGATCCTGCTGGAGAAGCTCGGCAGGCCAAGCAATCTGATGCGTGTTATGGAGCGTCTGCGAGCCTACGATCACACGAAGCTCGACATGGCGGCTCCGGTTTACGATAGTTTCGACGAAATGGCGGAAGCCCAAGAGATTTAGGAGATCAAACATGAGCGTGCAAATTGGTGGAGTGGTCGAGGTTTCGGCGGCGAGTCAGGAGCCGGTCGACTGTGGTCAAGATGGCTGCTGCAAGGCGGCGATCAAGAACGTCCAGGCGTGTGAGCCCGAGGAGTCGGACGCCGTGATTATGGAGTTCCTCAAGTCGCTGGTCGGCGACGACTGTGAAGTCTCGGTGGCCGATCTCGGCGATGGAATCAAGTGCGGCACGATCACCAAGCGGGTCGAGCGCTCGGAGAAGCAGCTTCCGTTCAAGTCCGGCGATACGGTCGTTCGGAGGTCCGATCGGGCGGTGTTCCAGGTTTCGACCTGCGGCTGGATTCCAGGCGATGCCGAGGAACGGGTGTTCTTGTGCGGCGAAAAGTCGCCTGTACCAGCCAGCGATCTTCAATTGCTGGCCGAGACAAAACACAAGCATCACGCGGTCATTCGCGCGAAGCAACTCGTCAAGGTCGACACGCAGCCAGCGATCTCAATGCTTGAGTTCCAGCGATGCTGGGCTGAGGCCAGCGAGGTCCATGTCCGCGAGGTCAACGAACTGCACGAGCAGATCGAAAATCTGACCGCCAAGCTCGAACGGACTCGGCAAAAGAGTGCTCGTCGGCATCGTCAACTTCGGTTGATGAACAAGCCGATGCAGCAGCTAACCAGTCGCAGAAAAGCGTTGGCCGAATCCAGCAGGGCAGCCGTTGAGCTTGCTGACATTCAACTGAGCAAGCTGGATAAGAAGGAGGTCGTCGAAAATGTCTGACCGAACCACGCTCGGCGGCGTGATCGAAGTCGCCGCCGAAGGTCGACCAATGCCAGAGTCATCGTGTGTCAGCGGATACGCCAAAATTAGAATCGAATCGCTGGAGATTCGACTTCAAGACGCTTTCAAGGAGCGTGACGAGGCTCGCGATTCAGTCTTGAAGCTGACGAAGCGGATCGACGAGCTTGAGCGTGAACTGCGATCAAGCAAGCAAGTGCTCGACGAAAATCGCAAGCTCAAGACGTATCTTGGCATCGAGCCGTTCGACGACGCCAGCGAGGCGATGGCTAGCCGCGTCGGCTTCTACCTGGATGGCAAGTCGTCCGCAACAAGTTGCGAGAATCCGGCGTAGTCCGCTCAAGGCAAGAATCTGCGGCATCGTTTAGGCTCCCATGTGTTCATTCACTTGGGAGCCTTTTCAATGCGCGTAGTTCTCAGCAGGCCGACCTGCATCCACGGCGAAATGCGAATGGTCGGCGAGATCATCGAAGTCCCCGAGCCGGTCGCTCGCTCGCTCTATGCCTGCGGCGCTGGCACGGTGATTCGCGAGCCGTCTGATGTGCCGCTGGAGCGTCGTGATTCGTCAATGGCGGCGTCCGGCGATCGTCCTGGTGTCTACGGAGGTTAAGGCATGAAGCCGCCGCAAATCCTCACCACGCTCGGCTACGTCAAGCCCGAATCGGTCGCCGATGTCTTTCTCGACATCGTGACGCCGACCCGAAACCGACCGCGCGATCTGGAGCATCAAGCCGAATTGCTGGCCGATCAGCTTGGGCCGCATGATCGCTGGATCATCGTGCGGGATTCTGACGACGACCGGAACGAAAGCGACCCGGCCAAATTCGTTCACGCCGACGCGATTTTGGAGATCAATCTCGACTACATGCGGAATCGGGTGTCGACCGTCAACATGGCGCGGCACGCGGGCTGTTCGATGGCTCGACCGGGCGGCTGGATCATCGAACTTGACGACCACGACTTTCTGACCCACGACACGCTCGATCTGGTGCGGCAGGCGATCGTCGATGGGGCTGGGTTTGTCTATGGAGACTGTATCCACCTGGATGGCGACGGCGAGATCATAGGCCACTATCAGAAGCCCGACTATCAGCCGTGGATGCTCAAGGCGGCGATGTGCCCCGGCGAGGGTGTGCGATGCTTCCCGGCGATCGCTTACTCGGCAGTCGGCGGCTATCGCTGGCACGGGCCAGAGAACGAGGTCGGGGCGAATGAGTTCCCAGGCGGCGACTACGGTCTGTTCATGCGGATCGAAAAGCTCTACGGCGGCGAAGGCTTCGTGCGGATTCCCAAGGTGCTTTGCTCGACCGTCAAGGCGGCAGGCACGATCACGGGCGACCACGGCGGCAAGCAAGAGGCGATGGCCGAGAAGCTGCGGGCTACCGAGAATCTTGGCCGGAGGTTCATGGGGCCATGAGCGATCTAGCCAAGGCAATCTGGAGTTCGGTCGTTGAGATTTTGCTCTGGGGAGTCGCGGTCTTCATCGCGATGCTGCTGACCGGAATGGTCGATGGCGCTGACTCGGCGACGATCACCAAGGAGCCGTGCGAGATCGCGGTTGAGATCGACCACTACACGCCCTGGGGCGAGAACGAACGGCACCGCATATCGGGCTGGTTCTTCGAGCCGCGCGGCGGCGTCTACGAAATGACCTGCAAGTACCTCACGCTGCATGATCTGTCGAGCCGCGAGGTCCGCGAAGGGGTTCGAGTTTCGAGAATTGCTATGGTCAAAGGCTACTGGATGGACCGCAATCGGACGGCGATCTTGCCGCTGCGGGTCGAAGTCATCGAAGGGCGAACGGATATCACAAAATGAAGCTGCTAGAAGATCAAGTCAAGGCAGGCGATGCCGTCGAGATAGCTGGATTTTCTAGCTACTTCGTGACAAAAGAAGGCCGTGTTTTTCATGGCGACAGAGAGATTTCATGCTCTCCAGATTGCCGTGGATACCCGCAGGTGACTTTGTGTGGCCGTCAAGATGGCCGGTACGTCGAAAAACACGCCTACGTTCACCGGCTCGTGCTCTGTTCATTTGTCGGCCCGAGGCCAGTCGGCATGGTGTGCAGGCATTTGAATGGCAATCAGAAAGACAACAGGCTTGAGAATCTTGCCTGGGGCACCATTGCCGAGAACAACCGCGATCGAGTCAAGCACGGAACGATACCGAGAGCCGAGCGGCACCACAAGGCAACGATAAGCAACGAAGTGGCTGCACTGATTAAGCGTTTTTTCTTGAGGCATAGCGGCTACGGGTCCGTTGACTTCATATCCAGGTGGCTTGGTGTCTCAAAGAGCATTGCGTCGCGAATCAAGGTCGGAAAGGCGTGGAGGGTTATAGCGTGAAGCTTCACTGGGTCACTGATTATTTTGGCGTGGGCAATTCCTACGGGTACTCGATACACAACTCGAAAGCAAAAGAGGCGTGCGAGCGACTAGGGGTTGTGATGGACGCTTCATCTGACGTGGCTTTTCACGTCACGCCGCCGCACATGTTTGAGCCTGTGCCCGGAAAGAAAAATATCGCATACGCGGCCTGGGAGGCTTCGCAGCTTCCTGAGTGCTTTCGGATACTCGAACGGGCCGACGCCGTTTGCCTAACCGCGAGCTTTCTGGTCGAACCGTTCCGCAAGCTGCTGCCGGGCAAGCCGATCTATCATGTGCCGCTCGGGGTCGACAGCGACCTGTTCCGGTATGTCGATCGCAATGACGCCAAGCGGAGGCCGATCTACGGCGGGCCGAAGCACAGGCCATTCAGGTTCCTGTGGCTAGGGGCTCCGAACGCCCGCAAGGGTCCGCTGCATGTGCTTGAGGCATGGCGGGCGTTTGCCGATTCTCCCAACTGTGAACTGTACCTCAAGACCACATTCCCGCAGGGCGAGCACGACCAGCCACCGGGCATTAAGCGGATCGGGAACATCATTTTCGACTCGCGACGAGTGCCTGCCACGGAGTTGGCCGGTATCTACGCCCATTCGCACGCCTTTGCGTTTCCGAGCGTCGGCGAAGGCTTTGGGCTCACACTCGGCGAAGCGATGGCAACTGGCCTGCCATGCGTCTACACGCCAGCGACCGCAATGCTGGACCTCGCCCCGCCAGATGAACTTGTAGGATATCCAATCAAGTACGACCTCAAGTGGGAAGACTGGAGTTGGACCGGCGTCGATGAAGCGCTTGAGCGGAGCTATCAACTCCAGGCTCAGCTTGCGACGCCAGATACCTACGATCTCGCTTTGCAGATGGGCAAGGTGATGAGCGATTGGCAGCAAGCGCTAGCCAGGGGCCGCAAGGCGGCGCGGCGGATTCGCGAGCACTTCACCTGGGAAAAATGCGGCAGGAAACTGATCGAGGTCGTGGAGTCGATATCGTGAGCGAAGATCAGGAAAAGACCAAAACACCGGCCCGCCGTGAGAGCACAAGGGGCAGAGTGCTCTCCGGTGAGGTCGATTCGGGCACGCAACAAGTTGCGGAGGCCGCTGAGCTTTCTCAGGCCGAGAAAATCACGCTCGCGATTTTGAAGTACCCGAATCACAAGCTAGAGGAAATGGCGAAGTCGCTCGGCAAGAGCCTGCGGGCTTATCCCGAGCAGGCTCAGGGGACGAGCCGCACGCTGACCTTCCACACCCAGACGACGCCGGACACGATTCGGCTGTTCGTCGAACTCGTTGAAGCTCTATGTCGCTGACCAACTCGACGAACGTCAAGCAGTACATCGGAATCTCCGGCAGCGGCGACGACACGCTGCTGGCTGCGCTGATTCTGTATGCCGACGACATGGTGAAGCGATTCTTGGGCCGAAGCCTGGAGTCGACCAGTTACACCGAGCGCCTCGACGGCAATGGCCGCGACTTCATCCGGCTGGCGAACTATCCGGTGATTAGCGTCACGTCGGTCAATGTCGATGCTGGCTGGGATTTCGATCCAGACAACGACGAGGACGCCGAGGACTATTATCTCGACGCCGAGCCGGGCTTGATCTTTCACACGACCGGCGTCTGGTCCGAGGGCAGGCGGAACATTAAGGTCGTCTACTCGGCGGGCTATGCGACGCTGCCAAAGGACGTGGTTCACGCCGCGAACATCATCGTGGCCGACCTCTACACGCGAGCCAAGCAGCTTGCGGGTGGCGGAATCCAAAACGAACTCGCTCAAGAAGACCTTGGCGACCGGAACGACTACTATCAAAAGGAGCTTACGGCTGGCGGGATTCCCGCTCAGGCCGAAGCGATTCTAAACCGCTATCGAGTTTCCAGCTAACAGGAGCAGATCATGCCAGCGACACAGGCGATGCGAGATTACTTGGCGGCACTTGAGGCTTCGATCGTGTTCCCCAAGGTGCAACTTGAGGAAGCGAAGACCGCGCTGGCGGTGGCCGAGTCGCGACTGTTCGAGACGGAGAACTCGCTGGCAAAGTCCGGTGAATCACTCGACGGCAACCGCGCCAAGCAGCGTGAGATCGAACTCAAGATCGCCGAACTGCAAGGCGAGAAGACTGCACTGGGAGTCGCCGAGGGCTTATTGATGGCCGAAGTCGTGAATAACACGCAGGCAGTCGGCATGTACAAGCAGGACGTTGCCGGGGCCGGAATGAACGTGAACACCATGACCGCCAGCGTGGCCGACATTCAACGGCAGATTGACGAGCAGGTGGCGGCGATCGTGGCGGCTGACAATGAGCCGGAGCCGGAGCCAGTGATTGAGCCGGTGAGTGAGCCAGAGCCGACGACCGAGCCGGTCGCTGAGCCAGCAGCCGAGTAGTTGCCTATCGGCCAATGCAATCCAAGTGGTCAGTGATCTATCGTGGTGGTTGACGCATGAATGAAATCATCAAATTCACGTTTAGCGGCGTGCCTATTTCTGGTAGCTGGAGGCCCGCCTACGACAGCGGCGGTTCGCCAGCTACGGACTATCACCAGTACAACGGCGACGCCGCCGCCCTGGCAACTTCGATCAATAGCTGTCCTGGAATTGGTGGCGGGCGATCTGTGGTATCTGGAAACTTTACGGACGGCTTCACCGTTGAGTTTGTTCACGATCTATCGAACACCAATATATTGCCGTTTACGGCAGCCAACAGCACGCTAGCCATTGATGGCTCGATTGGCGTGGAGTCGATTCAGACCGGCTCTGAATCTCAAAACGCGATTCATAGAATCACGATCTCAGGCGACACGGGAGAGTTTATTCTCATAATGCCTGCGGTTGGAGGCATGAATACGGCAGCAATTGCCGTGAGCGGAGGCGCGGCCGCGATCGCGTCTGCGATCAATACACTTGCGGCCTCGACGATCGTCAGTGTTACAAGTCCATCGGCAGGCGTGTTTGATGTTGAGTATATCGGCATCAGAGAACTATCCCCCCAAGACACATTTTCGATCTATAGCGAGAGCGTCGGCACGCTCATTTCGATTACAGTGACCGTGCTCCAGCATGGCGCTCCCGCGACTGTATCTCTATCTGGCAGCCCGTTGACCATTGCTGAAAATGGCGGCGTGAGCGTCGTGACGGCCATCCAGGACAATGCAGACTGGGGCGAAACAACCGTCAACCTGGGGTTTGGCGGTACGGCGGTTCAGGACGAGCACTATTCGGTCAGCACAACCTCGATTGTGATGCCGGGCATGTGGGCTAATGGGGGAGTTGGCATCACGTCAGGCTCGATCGAAATCACGGCCCTCGACAACGCCTTGAGTGAAGGCGATCTAACGATCATTGTCGAAATCACGAGCATCACGAGCACTTACGGCCAAACGCCAGCCGAAAACGGCACGCAACAGGTTACGATTACGATTACAGACGACGATGCTACGGCTGTTTCAATTCCGGCAATCCAGGCAGCATATCAACGCATGAGGGCAGGCTAATCATGAAACTCTTGAAGCAATCGACGGCTCGCTACATTCTGCTTGGCCCGTTTCTCGATGCGACCGATGGCGTGACTGCCGAGGCTGGGCTGGCTGGCTCGATGACGGTCTACGTCAGCAAAGACGGGGCCGCACAGGCTGCCCGCAATTCAGCAACCGCGATTGCCTATGACGCGCGCGGCTATTACCGCGTGCATCTGGATGCGACCGACACCGCGACGCTCGGCGTGCTGCGGGTTCTGGTTCACGATTCGGCAACGCACTTGCCTGTCTGGGCTGACTTCATGGTCGTTCCGGCAATGATCTACGACACGCTGGTCGCTGGCACGGACTACATGGACTCGCAGGTTAAGGCGATCGACACGGATGCGATCACGGCGGCGTCATTGAACGCCGATGCGGTGACTGAGATTCAGGCCAACATGGCAACCGCTTCGGCGCTGGCGACCGCTCAGTCTGGGATCACCACGATCGCGGGCTATATCGACACCGAGGTCGCGGCGATCAAAGCCAAGACTGACACCATTCCGTCGAGCCCGGCGACCGAGGCCACACTGGCGACGATTGCGGCCTATATTGACACCGAAGTGGCTGCGATCAAGGCGAAGACGGACAATCTGCCGAGCGATCCGGCTGATGCCAGCGATATCGCAGCCTTGTTCTCGACAGTCAACAGCAAGCTCGATGCGATCGACGATTATGTCGACACCGAAATTGCTGCGATCAAGGCCAAGACCGACACGTTGGCGGATATCTACTACGCCGACATCAAGCTGACGCGCGATGAGGTCAACGACCAGGACGAGTACACGGTGATCTGGTTCAAGAACGGGTCGCCTGTCACGAGTGGTATCTCGGGCACCCCGACGATCCGAGTCTACACGCGAGCCGGTGCCGACCTCATCACAACCTCGAACATGACGAGCGTGATCGCGGGCGTCTACAAGTACAACGAAGCGACGAGCCTGATCTCGTTGGGCGATGCCGTGGTGGTGCATGTCGCGGCGACGATTGATGGCAATGCCTGCACTGACCGAGCGGTGATTACTCGCGATGTGGAGGTCTAAACATGCTGGCAGCGATGATTCCGGTGATTCGCAGCAGGCGGACATTCGTTGCCGACCTCGTGGGAGTCTCTACGCCTAGCTCACTGTCGCAAGTCGGCGGCGACTTGTCTCGAATCGAGTCTGGGCCGTGCAAGGTGACGTATCGCTCCGTGGCCTGCGGTCACACGATGGGCGGCGTCAGTATGTCGATCAAGCCGCAATTGCGGGACCGCAAGGTCGACGAGTACGGCGAGCACGGCGTCGACTTGATCTATGTCGGCGACATGGCCGAGGTCAAGTGCCGATTCGCCGAGAAGACAATGGCGGTCGTGCAAGCGGTCTACCAGTTCGGCAACCGCGTGACCGAGACGCTGCACGTTGGCTACGGACCTGGGGCCAAGGGCGGCACGGTTGGCGGCGAGCTTGTGCTGCATCCGCTCGACGGCGATGGCACGCGCGACGACGTGACATTCTTCAAGGCCACGGTCAGTGACATTGGCGAAGTTCAGTTCGGCAGCGTGACTGCCGATCGGGTTTTCGACTGCACGTTCAAGTGCGTGACGGATGCAACCAAGGCTGACGGGCAGTTGCTCGGCAAGGTGGGTGTCTAATGCCCGCTCTCCGCAGGATGAACTTCACGGCGGCTGTTTCTCGTCCGACCGTCTCGCAGTCGGCAACGGGTGTTCGCAAGGCGACGCTGGCGGCTGTGAATGGCATGTCGGCGGTGGCCTGCGCCTTGCATCCGCGCGACGCGCGCAAGTCGACCAAGGAATACGGCACGGATATCGAGTTCGACGCGATGGCTTATTTTCCGGCTGGGACCGATATCAGGCCGGGAGCTTCGCAGTCGGACGGACTGGGCGATCGGCTGACGATCACCGACGAGACTGGATCATCGACAAGCTGGCTGGTGATCTCGACGCGCGATCCGGCCAATGCCCGCAAACTCAAGGTGGCGTTTCTTCGCAGGTCGGCAACTTAGCCCGCAACTTGTTGCGTGAGGGTCGATCATGTTTCAGATCAAGTGTCAATTCGACGCCGCTGTCGATCGCGCTGCCGAGCGTAGGCTCAGGCAGATCACCGAGCGAGTCCATCGGGCTCTGGCCGATTGCCTCAACGAGATCGCGACCGTCTGGATGAAGCAGGTCAAGCGCCGGATGCCGGTCGACACAGGTGACGCCAAGCGGCAGGTCCACGCCGTTCTCGCTTCGCCTGCTAGCCTGATTGCTGCGGTTGGCAGCGATATCGACTACGTGGCTCATCTTGAGTTCGGTAGCCCCTATGTCGCGGGCGGCCAAGTGATTGGCTGGCTTCCCGGCGATCCGCTGATTACCGAGTGGGTTCGCAAGAGCATGGGGGCCGCAGGTAATCACGGCGGCACGCATAGCGAAGACGAATTGATGCCGCCGTTCCGTGGGTCATTCGACACGATCAGGCAATTTGTGATGCAGCGAGTCCGACGAATCCCGAACGATATCGCTGCGGTGGTGGCAAGAACATAGTCAGTCGGCGGGCAGTAAGGAAAGTCGATGGGCAAGCGAAAGAAGGACCGCGAGGTCGAAGTGGCCGAGGTTTCGATCATGAATCTGGTCGGCGATATCGAACGAGTCGCCGAGCACTTCTGCATCCGACGCGGCTCGATTCCGATCGACTTGGCGGTCAGAGAGCGGCTGAATGTGCCACGCGGCAAGGTACTGATTTACGCCGACGACGAAAAGTGGGGTCGGCTGATCTTGCTGCATCGGCCAGAGGATTATGAAGCCGTTCACGCGATGCTGCACCGAGCCGACATGAAGCTCAAAGACGTAGAGCAAAATCCAGAGGCAACCGAGGAGGCTTTGCTGTGACGACGACGGCGATTACGGTCGGATTGTTTGGGGTTGGTGTCGCTGCTGTCGCGGCTTGCTGCTTTGCGACCGGCGTATTCTTCGGCGCTGCGATGGCTGTCGTGTGCAGGCGGCAAGAGGCGGCGACCAAGCAGGTGAGCAAGGTCTATCACCACTACCACGACGAAGACTACGGTGGCGAGTTCGATATGCCACCGGATGAAGCCGAAGAAGACGACGATGGCGATGGGTGGAAGCGCAAAGTGGGCATGAGCTAAGGGGCTGTCTATGAGCACGGCAACGAAACCGATTGAGGCGATCCAGACGGCAATGGCGGGCCTGTCTGGAATCTCAGCATTGGGCGGCAGAGTATTCCAGGGCACGCCCGAAGACCACCAGGGCTTTCCGCTGCTGTGCTGGCACTTCAACGAATCGCCGGGTCCGACCGACGCCGAAAGTTGGCTCTATCGCGACTACAAAATCACGGTCGACTTGTTTGGCAGCGACGAGGATCAACTCGAAGACCTCAAGCTGTCGGTCGACTTGGGGCTGGGCGACCTGTGTCACGGCGGCGGCATGGATAGCTCCGAGTGGAGGATCACGCGACTACGCCGGGAGGTCGGCTGGCGCAAAATAGCATGGAACGCTCGACAGGACACAACGGGCAATGCGGTGATCCAGTGGCAGAGCGAGTGGCGGTTCACGGCATTGCGAAAGCAGAGCTAGTTGATTGATCGGCGGCGTCTTCCCTGTCTGCGCTGACAAGGGCAATTCATCCGATCTAAAAGGGGCAAAATCATGGCAAGCCAAGTTGGTGGTGATCTCAGTAAAATTGAAACCGGGCCGTGCAAGGTGACGTACAAATCGGTCGCCTGCGGTCACACGATGGGTGGCGTGACGTTCGGCGTCAAGCCGCAGCTTCGCGAGCGCAAGGTGGACGAGTACGGCGAGCATCTGGCCGACTTGATCTACCAAGGCGATCAGGTCGACTGCAAGGCGAAGTTCGCCGAGAAGACGATGCAGGTTGTGCAGACGGTCTACCAGTTCGGTAGCTCGATCAGTTCAAGCTGCTGGGGTATCGGCAAGCTGCCGGGCACTAAGGGCAGTTCGCTGGCCGGTGCGCTGGTGCTGCACCCGCTCGACGGCTCGGGCACGGTCGACGACGTGACGTTCTACAAGGCGGTCGTGTCGGACGTGGGTGAAGTTCAGTTCGGCTCGGTCGGCAACGATCGCGTCTTTGAAGCGACCTTCAAGATGCTGATCGACGAGAGCAAGAGCGACGGCCAGTTGATCGGCAAGATCGGCGTGGCGACGAGCTAACGATGTCAGCCTGTTAGATCGGGGCAACCGCGCGGGTGGCTTGCGAACGTCACCCGCGCGGCTCTTAAAGTTCGCGGGAGTTTTTTATGACAACGGCAGTCGATCCACGGCAAGTGCCGGTGGATGCCCCTATCAAGCGGGTTTCGGAAATCGTGACCAAGGACGGCGCGAGCGTGTCGGTTCGCGGCCTATCGCTTGGCACCACGTTCAGAGTGGTGGGTGCGATCACCAAGGCTGGGATCAAGAGCATCCCGGCTGGACTGGTGCTTGGCGATTTTGTTACCCCGGAACAGCGGGCGGCGATCAATGCCGCACCGAGCGAAGAGGTCAAAGCGGCTCTGATTCAAGAGGCTTACGCCAACTTGAGCGTCGAGCAGAAGCGGATGATCTCCGAGTCGAACTCGGCTCGCACCGAGGCGATCGTCGACTTGGTGGTCAGTTCGGACGGCGCGATCGAAGCTCTGATCGGCGGCTGCACGAATCTCAAGCCTGCCGAAATCTCGGCCTTGAGCATCACCGATGCGCTGGCGATTATCGCCGAGGTTCTTGAACTCACGGGGGTCCATGAAACCGTGGAGGCCGTCGTGGGTTTTATTGGTCGGATTGGGGGCCTTATGGACGCCGCAGGCCGTCGATCCGAAACGACCAAGCAAGCGAGCGGCGAAGCCGAGTAAATGTCGGCAGCCGAACGCTGCCGTACAACACTTGGAGCCTTGATGTCGTCGAGCCAATCGCAGGCGAGTATCACTGGTCGCACAGTGACATTCTCGACCTGCCTTTGGTGGCGGCTCTACACTACGCGATGATGGCTTGCCGTCGTCGCTGGGAGCGGATTGAGGACATGCGGATTGCGACATGCTTTCCGCACTATGACGACAAGACTCGCGACGCGATCTTAGCCAGAATCAACCTGATGACCAGCGGGCCGGGGACAGTGATCGAGTGGGAGCAGACCCTCGATCCGCAGACTCAGCGAGCGATCGCCGACTGCGACAAGGAGCGTGACGAGGTTTACGAATCGCTCAAGGCGGCTGGGATGCTGTGCCAAGCAGATGGCACCAAGCCGATCAGCAAAGTCCTTGGGCGCTAGCTTGGGGGCGGGCTGATGGGCGTGCAATTCAAGAAAGCGGGCGTGACGACTCTCAATATGCCGTGGCCTGCGGGCGGCGCGGCGGTCAAGCCGCTACTCGCCCAGAGCGTGCATCGCACTTCGGCGAACTCTCTCTACGCCGTCAAGCACGCGCCGACTCGCTATCAGGTGACTCGTAAATTCGAGTCGCTGAGCGATTCGGAAATGAACGCCTTTGTGACCTTCTTCGAGGCGATTGGCGGGTTGGCGAACGACTTTATCTATCGCTACCAGCCCAAGGGCGACTCGAACTATCGCGAGGTCATATGCTCGTTTGTGGAGCCGCCCGAGGCGACGCGAATCAGCCGCGATATTTGGGACGTGACGGTGGTCGTCGAGCAGAGCGATCATCCGAACCGATACGACGAAACGACAGTCTAGTCCGCAACTTGTTGCGTGACACGGAGGGGCAGCGATGAGCATTGACTTTGATGTCCTCAAAGGCATTTTGTCGATCGACGCGAAGAAATGGGACAAGGGGCTGGCTGACGCTCAGCGGTCGCTTGGAAACTTTCGCAAGTCGGTCGATGGCGTCTTTTCGTCGATTGATACCGCTGCCGGTCGGCTAAGCTCTGCCACCAACAGGATCACGCAATCGGCGGCTGGCATCGACCGCATGGTTCAGGTCATGGATCGGAGCCGTGGCTCGATTCGCGCGGTGGGCTCGGATATCGGCGGGCTCGGCGGGCCGCTCGCACAGGCGGCGAACTACACCCGCGCGATGACCACGCAGTCGCAAGGGCTAAATCGTGAGCTTGCGCAAATGCGGGCGAATACTCAATTCGCTCAGCCGATGGTGCAACAAACGCGACTTGTCGTTCAATCTTCGCAGCAAGCCGAAGCCGCGATCACGAGGCTGTCTAATGCCGCACGCGGACTTGGTGCAAGTCTGCAAGCCGGGATGCAGCGAGCCACGGAGACGATTCGCGGGGTGAGCACGGTCGCTTCGACGGCGGCGGCTGTCGGCGCTGCTGACTCAACCCGATTGGCGGCGACGTTCGAGCAAGGCATGTCGCGAGTCAAAGCTCTCGTCTCTGGTCGCGTGACGGACACGCAAGAGCTTGAGCGGGTCATGAAGGACATGGAGGCCCTGGCTCAAAAGCTCGGTGCGGAGACGGTCTACACCGCCAGGGATGCGGCTGGAGGCATGGAGGAGCTTGCCCGTGCTGGCGTCAAGGCGTCGGACATCATGAAGGCAATGCCAGCCGTGCTTGACCTTGCCGCCGCTGGCAATGTGAGTGTGAGCGATTCAGCCAAGATTACCGCCCAGGCTTTGTACGGACTGGAAGTTCCAGCCGACAAAATGGGTCACTTGATGGACGTTTTGGCAAAGGCCGCGACGACCGCCAAAACCGACATTCTTGGCATCGGCGAGGGCCTGAAATACGTCGGGCCGATTGCGACGATGAGCGGCATGTCGATGGAGCGGCTGATCGCTCTGATGCAGGCCATGCAGAACAAGGGGCTCGACGGCAGTACGGCTGGCACTGGACTGCGGTCGCTGATGACCGACGTGGCGAGGCTCGACAAGACCACGAAGAAATTCTTCGACGATATGGGGGTCGAGACGCGCAAGCCGAGTGGCGCGATGCGCGACCTGTTGGATATCATCAAAGACATTGACGCCTCAATGAAGCGTCAGGGCATGAGCAGCGAGCAGATGATTACCAAGGCTTCGGCGGCGATGGACGTTCGCTCGGCGACCGCCCTGGCTGCGCTGTCTTCGACCGGAGGCGAGGCCATCGGCAAGATGGAGGAAGCTCTCAAAGCTGCCGATGGAACGGCGAGTCGAATCGCCAAGACAATGCTCGACAATCTGATCGGCAGCTTCACGAAGCTGGATAATGCCACAGAAGGACTGCGGCTGCGATTCGGCCAAGGGCTCACTCCTGCCCTGCGATCCGGCGTCGATGCCATGACGGCTTGGATTGATAAAAACCAGCAATGGCTTGGTCAGGGGATTGACTCTGCGGTTGACCGTCTCGTTCGTGGTGGCACCGAAGCCGTTCGCGTTATCGGGATGCTGGTCGACAAATTTTCTGGGCCATTAGTGAGCGGCGTCAGCGGGCTCTTTGCGCTATTTGACAAGCTGCCGCCGAGCGTGCAGGGCTTACTGTCGCTAGGTGCCGCGATGAGTGCTGTGAGCCTGGCTCTGCGGGCAATCGGGCCGATGACGCCGATTATAGGCGGGCTGCTTACGATCATCGGCAATCTGGTCAATCCGTTCTCGATGCTGTCGACCGCAGCCAGTATGTTTGCGACCGCGACGACCGCCGTTGGTGGGTCGATCGGCACGGTGTTGACGATCGTCAATCCTTACACGGTTGCAATCGGTGCGATTGCCTTGGCGATTCGTCAGGCCATGCAGTCGTCGGACGAGTATGCCGCTCGCGGCAAGTTCGTCTGGGACAACGTGGTTCAGTGGGCCACGAAAGCCAAGAGCGCCTTCATGGACCTGTTTGGAAATGTCGGCGCTGGCCTGAGCAAGTGGGCTTCTGAGAACGCCGACAGCTTGCAGAGGATCGTCGAGAAGCTCGGCGAGTTGGCGATCAATATCGGTGTCGTGATTACGAACATCGTCAATCTGGTTTCGCAGTCGGATGCCTGGGGTAAGTTTGGCAGCGCGGGCGAGTGGGCAATCGGCGTTATCAAGAGTGCTTTCGAGAGCCTGATGTTCGTGATTGAGACTGGGCTCGATGCGCTCAACGGCGACTTTCGCAGGCTCGAAACGATCGGGCTTGGGCTCAAGAAAATCTATCACGACGCACTGGCGACGTTCCACGACGCAATGGCCGAGGCCAAGCGAGCGATCGGCGACGAAGCTGGCGCGAATCTCAGCAACAAGCGAGCGACTCAGGAGCGAGCCAAAGGTCAGGCTGCTCTGCGAGAGCAGGACAAGATGGCCGAGAGTATTGTCGCCGACAACGAAAAGCGAAAGGCCGACCGGGAAGGCGCTGCCGAAATGCGACGCTCGCGCGAACGGTTTGAGCGGGAGGAGCGAGAAGATAAAGCCAAAGAAGCGAAGGCTGCCGCCAAAAACAAGGCTGCACCAGAAGCTCAAGCTGGCGGCGCTGCGTCAATCCCTGCCGAGCGAGTCAATGAGCCGATTGCCGAGGCGAAGCGCGGGCTGCCTGGGCTGCCGGGGGATCACGGCAAGTACCTGGACGGCGACTGGTCTTCGATGAGCCGAAACCAAATCCAAGAGAACGTCGGCAACTTTAATCGCATGAGCATGGGCACGATCGACGCCCTGCGCCGACGCAAGGGTCGTGAGGAAGCTGGCGGCGGCACGAGCAGCGTCGAAGGCAAAGACCTTGCCGAAATGGATCGCTTGCGGCAGCAGATTATTCAAACCATGCAGGCTGCCAAGCAGGCCAGCGGCGAGGCTCGCGGCGAAATGGTCGCCTCGCTCGGAGAGCTTGAAAGCAAGTATGCGGCAACGTACCAGAAGATCAGCGACAAGATTGCAGGCACCTACAAGGCCGAAACCGAGCAAGCCAAAACGGCTGGCGATGCCAAGGTGAATACCGCAAAGGCGACGGCAGACAAGGAAATCGCCGAAAGCGATCGCCGAGTTCAGGCCGACAAGAAGGGCCGTGAGCAGGAAGTCTCCAATGCAAAATCGGCGGCGATCGAAAAGCAGGCAGCCAGTCAATCGGTAGGGGCGGGAGGCTCTGGCGCTTCGATGGTCAACGGCAGCGTCACTTATGCTGGTGGTCGCAAGTTGACCAATCAAGGCAACGGCATCAGTCTGTCGGCTGGCGGCACCGGCAATGGGGCACCGATCTACACCGATCAGGTCGGCAGCGCCATGACGCAGATCATGCAGATGAGCTTTGGTCTAACGAACCTCTTCAACGGGGCGGTGCAGGGCATTGGGGCTGGAATGGCGAGCTTTAATCAAGCCCTCGAAGAGGCGAGCCCGATGCAGCGGCTCGACATGATGATCGGCAATCTGCAAGCCAAGGCTGGCATGATGATGCACAACACAGCCGTCACGGGCAGCATGGAAAGCCGTCGCGCCGAGGTCAATGTCCAAGAGGAACTCGACTTACTCCAGCGACAAAAGAACAAGCTCTGGTGGGAGGAAGCCGACGCTCGCAGCAAGGCCGAGGATCGCGCGCGGGCTGCCAAGAACAAGCCAGCGGCGGCTCCGATCGGCGGCAATCGCGGGTCGCAGGCCGGTCAGTACGGGGCGATGTCGGTTCACGATTCCGGTTCGACCACTGTGGTACAAAACTTCAACGGCGTCACGGATCATGCCGAGTTCGCCAAGCAACTCGAAGGCGCTCTGGATCGTCGCGGCACCGCGCGAAGCAATACCCGCAATCGGTTCTTTAGCCGCAGCGATTCGACGTTCGCCAAACAGGGAGGCTAGCACGCAACTTGTTGCGGAGTAACCATGCGCACATTCACCACGCCGTTCTTGAGCCAACTCAACAAGCGATCAAGCAGGCCCTACCTCGTTTTGCAGATCGACTGGTACGTCAACAGCGAAGCGTACAAGCAGACGAACTACGTCAAGACGCGATATTACATCGACCGTCCGCTGTCGCAGTTCGACGCCCTGGCGGCGGATCGCTGCCCTGGCTACGACGCTGGCTTGAGCAAGTGCCGAGTCGTCGACTGGGGAAGCGTGAAGCTGTCGCTACGCGAGGGGCAGGTCGGCGCGGTGGATGATCTGACGATCAAGCTCGAAGACACGCTGGGCGAGATTCGCGGCTTTCTCGACGACGCGGTGCAGCAGCGCGAGGTCGTCAAAATCTATCGCATGTGGGACGAAGACGATGTGGTCTGGGATGACGACAAAGCCTTGATTTTCGCCGGTGCGATCAAGCCCTATTCGTGGTCGGAGGCCGACAACACGATCTCGATTCCACTGGAGGATATCTCTCGGCGGATCATGGGCAACGTCGGGCTGCGGATCGACAAAGATATTTTTCCGAACTGTCCACTCGAATCGCGCGGCAAGATGGTTCCGGTCGTGTGGGGCAAGTGCGAACGAGTCGAGGCGGTCTTGATCTCGGCACCGTGGAGCACGAGGACCGCTGTGCCGATTCCCGCCAGCAGTTCGCCGCCGTTCACGGTTCAGATCGCGAGCCACCCCGACGAGATCGGCATCGGCGGCGAGTTTCCTGGCGGCACGGTCGGTTCGCCGATTGAAATCTGGATCAATGGCGACAAGGCCGAGGGCTACGTCTCGGCGTCAGGCACGCCGGACACGACCGATAGCACGGTGACGATCACCGGATTCAGCGCGACCGCTGTGGCGACCGCGACGATTTCGCAATCATTCGGATTCTCGCCAACTCGTAGCGGTGTGATCCAGGCCGACACGATCTCGCCAGCAGGGCTCTACAACACGCTGGCGAGTGATTTTCCGGCTGGTGCCGATGTTGAAATTCTGGTCGGCGGCTCGTGGGTCGCTGATACGATTGCCACGATTACGCCCGATTCGCCCACGGTCGGCAGCTACGAGATCACGCTCACCACGCACAGCGACGACTTCACGGCTGGGCAGCCGATCAGGTTTTTGAACTCAACCGCCCAGCAGAAACCGGCCAACTCGGGTGCTCAGATCAGGTCGGTGTCTGGCGCGACCGGGCCGGGCAAGTACATTTACGCCGTCAATGCTCTGCCGAGCAAGTCGGTGACGCGGGTCGAGGGCTTCGGCAAGACCAAAGGGGCGGGCGGTGGCGATCGGGAGGATTTTGTCTACCTGGGCGGGATCACGAGCGACGAATTGAGCGGCACGGTCGAAGTGACCGACTTCGTGGCGAGCCCGTACACGGTGAATCTCAACGACAACACCTGGGAAACCGAACTGGGCCGCAGAATCACCACGATCACATTTGACGCGGCACCAAGTATGACTCAGGGCGGGCTGCGTGATGATCGCATTTGGGTCACGCTCGACGGGATCGAGGATCAAGGCGACGCCACTGGCGACTTGATTACCAATCCGGCAGGCATCATTGCCGAGTATCTGCAAAACGACAATCTGATGGCCGTGGCCGATGAGTTCATCGACGCTTCGAGCTTCAACGCCGTGGCCGGTGAGCTTTCGACGATAGTCTGCGGGTTTGCTCAGATCGACAACATCGACGGGCTGGCTCTACTGCAAGATATCGCGCGGCAATGCCGGTGCGTGCTGTTCTTCGATCAAGGTAAGATCAGGATCAAGCGGCTGAGCAACACCAGCCCTGGTCATGTGGTGCATTTCAACCGCGACAAGATTCTGGAGAACTCGCTGGAGTACACTGATTCGCCGCTCGAAGAACTGACCACGATGATTATCGGCACCTACCGCCGTTCGTGGGATGATATCTACGGCAACAAGAACAACACGCATATCGAGTTCGATAGCGACATGCAACAGGCTTACGGCAATCAGCCGCTCGAAATGCCGCTCTGGATTTATCGCAGGTTTCCGCATGTCTCGACAGTGGCTCAGTTCTACCTTACGCGGTACAAGCGACTGTATCGAAACGTCAAGTTCAAGTCGTGTCACGAGGCACTAAAGCTCCAGCCGGGCGACTGGGTTAAGCTGTCTTACTTCGAGGGCCAGATCGGCAATGAGTTTGCCGCGACATTCGAGACAGACACACTAGCTGAGATCACCTACACCGACTTGGTGAGTGCCGAGAATCCGTTTGGCGGTGGCAAGGCCGATCCGGTGCTGAATCGCGGCTATTGGGTCACCTCGACAGCCAGGCCGTTCAAGGCCGTTGATGTCGGCAGGACGCTGGAGATTACGTCGTGCGATCTGCCTTTAGGGAGTCTGCCGACAACCTTTGGCGGCACGCGAACGATAGAGGAAGTGGTCGAAGGCTGTGCGAGGCTGAATGTTCACGTCTGCAACCCGGTTGGCTGGGACTTGGTTGATGGAACTGCGACGCTGTACGAGAAGGATATCTACTGGCTCAAGCCAGTGACGACCGGCGACTTTACGTTCGATCAAACCCACGTCGGCAGGTACGTGCTGCTGAAAAACTCACTCGGCGTCAGTCAGGGTGCGTTCAAGATCAAAGTTGTTCGCGGCGGCGTTAATAAGGTGTGGCTAGGCGAAGGTCTATCCGGCTCCAGTGAGACGACGTTCACCGGGACGGCGATCGTGGCGATCAAGGTGCCGTTCGATCTGACCGATTGCGAGGTCGTCGAGGTTACGGATGGCGGGCCGGAGGGTATCTTCGACATCATGTGCCGACAGCCCATGACCGCCAATAGCCGAGTTTACTCGCAGAAAAAATGAGCCGCAAAATCTCCCAGGCGATCAATCGCCGCCTATCGCAGACACGGCAACCGAACAGCAAATTCACCCGCGACGAGCTTGTCTGTCCGGCGACGTGGCGGGCGACTGTCACGCAGGCACCCTGGGAAGGGGCGATCGAGAAGAAACCTTGGCAGCATCGCGTGACGGCGGTCGTGCCGCATTGCAATACGCCGGACCTGCTCAAGCTCTGTGTGGCGATGCTGCGCAGTCAGACCGAGCCGGTCTATATCGTGGTGGTCGACACGGGCACGCAAGACTCGATGCTCGACGACGTGCTGGCGCTGCGGGCCGATGACCTCGAAGTCCATCAGATCAACTGCCACGGTGGTCGACACTCGTCCGAGTTGGTGTCGATCGCGATGGAGGCCGGGCAGGCTTGCGTGCAGACCGAGTGGATGCTCACGGTTCATTCGGACTGCCTCGTCACGCAGCAGAACCTTGTCGAGGAATGGATTGAACGCTGTGACCGCGAAATGGCGGCGGCGATCGGCTATCAAAGCATCCCGCGATCAGGATGCGAGTGGTGGCAGGGGATGCTGTCGCATACGCTTTCGCTCTGGCACATGCCGCAGATCGACCGGATCAAGGCGGGCTGGACGATTCGCCGCTTGGTGAATAACTATCGGCACCTGTGGGAGTCCGGCGAAGAGACGCAGCGGGCTGACACGGAAGTGCTCATCAACGAAATGCTCAAAGACGCCAGTCTCAACGCGATCATCGTCGGCGAAGAAACGACCGGCGAGATCGAAGAGGACGAACGTCGAATCCACCTGCGGAGCTTCACGGCGGCGGCACTGTACGGCAAGCCGTCCGAGCGGTTCGACGAGCTTCCTGATATCGTCGAGCGAGTGGCGATGCTGGCCGTCGAGCGAGGTCAGAACATCACCAGCGAAACGATCGAGGCCCTGGCGGCGATCGCTCAAGGCAGGCAGCGGAAGAAGTTCGCAGAAGACGAACTCGATCTGCCGAGTGAGCCTGCGGCGATCCACGACGAGCCGACGCCGGTGCCGATCACAGCCTTGGAATCGCCAGCCGAGCGCGGGCGAACCGTGACGTTCATTGCGCCGTTCTACGAGTATTACCCGGTCTTGATCGAGTCGCTGCTGGATCAGCGGCACAAAGACTGGAAGCTGGTGCTCTATCACGATGGGCCGCTGGTTAAGCCGGAGCCGGTCGTCGCCAAGCTGCGGCGGGTTTGCGAGCCGAGGATTCTCCAGTACACGACACGCAAGCGGTACAACGACTGGGGGCACACGCTGCGGCAGCTTGGGCTCAATATCGTCAGCAAGATGGAGCTTGGCGACTATGTGGTGATTACGAACGGCGACAACTACTACGCGCCGGGCTTCTGCGACATCATGGTCAACGCGATCGAGAAGCAGCCAGGCGCGGTTGGTGGCTATTGCGACATGACGCATAACTACTGGCAATGGAAGCCGCTGAGATCGGTCCTGCACCACGGCAATATCGACTGCGGCTGCGTGATGGTGCAGCGCGAGGTCGCGATCGAGGCGGGCTGGCTCGACAAGGCCAAGGACGCCGACTGGACCTACATCGAACGGATCATCGAACGCTACGGCGAGGAGAATCTCGTTCACGTCCAGAATACGCTGTTCACTCACAACTGAGGCGGGCCATGCTAATCATCACCGGAACGGGCCGCTGCGGTACGTCGCTACTGGCTCAGCTTTGCCGCGAACTCGGCTACGACAAAGGGATCGGCGGCGGCTGGGACAAGTCGATCAACGCGGGCTGGGAGAGCCGGGAGTGCGTCGAGATCAACGACCGGATCAATGAGCTTGGCAGGCAGCGGCGGCTGGCCGAGGCCCTGGAGGGCGATCTAGCGGCGAAGATCATGGCGTTCAAGCCGCGCGTCGTCAAAGACCCGAGGTTCGTCAGACATCCCGGTGTGATGCGCGTCTGGGCGACGCTACGCAAAGACCTACGGGTGGTGATCTCGCACCGCGAAGTTCGAGCCGCCGTCAGGTCGAGCCGTGAGGCGTTCTTTTCGTCGATCGACTACTGGCGAACCGCGACCGAGGGCGAGCAGATTGCTCGGCTCAACGGCGACTTGTTGAGTGCCGTGCAGGCGATGGCGGAAAATCGCGTGCCGTTTCGGTTCGTCTACTTCCCAGAGATTCTGAGCGACTATGCCCAGGTTCACGATGCCCTATCGCAGTTCGGAGAACTCAAGTGGGATCGACTCAAGGGTTCGCAGAAATGGGCTGAACTCTGCCAGCCAGAAATGGTTCACTGGACCTAATCCGCAACAAGTTGCGTGGCCGGTTATTTTTCGTATTTTTTTGAAAACACTGTTGACATAGGTCTATCCTGCCGATATACTTAGATAGTCAACACGACACCAATCAAACAAGAGTCAAAGCCATGAAAACCACCGGACTCTGCTTCGTCAAAACCGCTGAAATCGCTGCTCAAATTTGCGAAGCTCTCGGCGATCACAACAAGCCGTCGTTCAGCCCTGAATTCAACGGCAGCGGCGAATGTGTCGGCTTCTGCATCCAGGTCGAATCCTGCGATCAAGCCAAGTTCGATAAGCTCCGCCAGAAGGCTTTGGCAATCAAGGCCACCGAGTATGCCGTCAACAAGTTCTAGAAATCAACCACCACCACCAAAAACAGGAATCGAAGCCGTGTCCGAGAATAAATTTCAAGCCTACGAACGAGACAACAAGACGACGGTCGAGAAGCTCAAGGAGCTACTGGCACGCCTGAGTGATAGCGAACTGGCGAGTGCTAGCGAAACCGAACTGAGCGGCTCGGATATGCTGCTCGATCACATGAACGACATGGCCTATGACCTGCTGCGCGAGGTTCGCGAGCGTCGAGGCGAGTAGCCGCCAGCCAACCACCACCCACCACGGAGATCAAGATAATGAGTACAGGTAAGGCACAACTCGCAGCCGAAGAGTCGATAGTGGCTCAATTTGAGTTGCTTCGACGCATTGGTCTGATGAAGCACGAGATTTTCGAGATTCTCGAAGACCACGAGCACGATCTTGGAGAACGTGTTCGATCTGGCGAAATAAAAAAATGGGACATCGACCCCGAGACTGGCGCTTAGGTTAGCGAGGTCCGTGCCGGGCGAGTTTCCTCGATCCGTGCTAGGTTCCCGATAGACGAAAGGGAGCCTAATGCGGATTGCACTCGTATCATCGACCTGGACGACTCACCGCCGATCGGCGCGGGAAAATACCTGCGAGATCAGGGCGCAAGAGCTAGCATCGCTTGGTCACGAGGTCCACGCGATCACGACCGGCGACCCGCAGGTGGGCGTTCGCCAAGACTTCGACGGGCTGGCCGTGCATCATTGCGAGGGTCAGCCGGGCCGTTGGTCGGGGCGCTTCGCCGAGGAGTGTCGGGCGATCTGCGAGGCGATCAAGCCGGACATTCTGCACCTGGAAGACTTCGAGCCGACGCTCCGTTGGTGGGAGTCAAGGCCGGGCTGCGTTAGGCGAATCGGCTGCACGCTGCATGAGTCATTGCTCGGCTGGCTCAAGACGATCGACGCACTCTACGCCCACGACAAGATCAGGCGGATTCCGAGCGAGCTTGTCGGCGATGCGAGGCTGCGGGCCGAGTTGGCGGCGGTGCTGAGCTTCGATCATGTGGCGGTGACTTGCCGCAAAGACCTGATGGACGGCGAGCAATACTATCCGGGTGCCAAGCTGGCCCTAGTCTACAACCCGGTCGGCAGCCGGTTCTTCCGACCGCGATCCGACAAGATGCCGCAGCGACCCTGCTTTTTGGTCGCCAGTTCACCATTCACGCATCGACACGGACACCGCGACGCCGAACGGGCTGGAGAGTTGGCTGGCTACGCGGTGCAAGTCGTCGCAGGCAGCGGGCCGAACAAGGTTCCTGGGCTGCTTGATGCGAGCACTGGGGCGATCGTGCCGAGCTATCAGACCTGGGGCTTGAGCATGTCGGCCTGTGAGGCTCTGGCTCGCTGTCGACCGGCGATCGTCTACGCGGGGACCGGGATTGCCTATGAAGAGTTTCGCGGGCTGGAGGGCCTCGTTGTGGTCAATCCAGGCGACATTGAGGCGATGGCTGCGGCGATGCAACTCTGGATGCCGCGCGTCGAGTACGGCGTGGCCGATCGGTTCAGGCCGGAGATTCACACGACCAAGTGGCTGGAGTTGATGGAGTCATGAACACGGACTGCGTGATGTCTCTTGTTTCGTTCGCGATCGTTGTCGCGGCGGCGCTGCGATGCAATCGACTGGCATACCGCGAGGGAGTTCGAGACGGTGCCTACTACGCCAAGCATCCAGAGGGCCGGACAAACCCAAAGGCCAGGGCGATTCTGGAAGCGGTGGTGATCGAATGAACGGAAGGATGCTTGTGTTCTGGATAAGTTCTTTTGTGGCGGCTCTGTCCTGCGGCATTGCCACCGGGAGCAACGCCTGCGCCATGATGACCTATAGCGTGCTGTGGACGCTGGCGGCGATTTTCTGGAGGGAAGATCATGCGGCAGATTGAGATCGGGCCAGGGCCTTATCCGCTAGATGGCTTCGAGTCGGTTGATTGCGTTGGCGCGCCGAATCACTGGGCTTGCTGGGGCGTCGATCGGCTGCCGTTCGATGACAACTCGGTCGACTTGATCTACGCCAGTCATGTGCTGGAGCATGTGCCGTGGCAGAAGACCGGCGACGCACTGGCCGAGGCTTACCGCATACTCAAGCCAGGCGGCTCGATCGAGGTTTGGGTTCCCGACTTCGAGTACATCGTCGAGTGCTACCGCTATCGCACCTGCGGCGATTCGTGGCGACGGGACAATCCCGAGGGCGACCCGATGAAGTGGATCAACGGCAGGCTCTACGCCTACGGCGATCTGGCGAATCACCACCGCGCGACATTCGATGCGGAGTATCTCGGCGACTGCTTGCGGCGGGCCGGGTTCGTGCAGCGATCGAAGCTCACCAAGCCGCGAGGTTACGACCACGGGCCAGTGGGGCTGGGGATGCGAGGCGTTAAATGACAGCGACCAAGGCCGAGTGGTTTACTGGACCCGAAAAGCTGCTGATCGAGGTCAGTCTCGACGGCGAGTGGCTGGAAACCGCCGACCGCGCCGAGATCGAGGCGGCGATTGAGATTCAGCTTGATGATCTGATCGAGGAGTACGGCGAACTTCGTAACGGCTACTGCTACCGATCGAAGCTGGCCGACTCGGGCAAGGGCTGTCTGAGCGTCAATACGAAAGTGCCATCGCATGTCTTCAACGACGACGGCGGTCGTGTGGTGGCGGATATTTTTCTGGAGTTCGCGATCACCGCTGTCAATAAGAAGTTCGGCAGGAGGCTTGCGGTATGAAAATCAGCTACGTCACCTATTCGCAGCTTTGGCGCGACTGCTTGGAGTTCTCGGCCTGGATGCGGCGAGACGCGATCGTCGGCATCGTCTCGGTTCCACGCAGCGGGAACATCCCCGCCGAAATGATCGGCCTGCACTTGAATCTGCCGGTCGTAACGCTGCCGGAGTTCTGCGAGCATGGCTTCACGCGGCACGAAGGTGGCGAGCGGTTCAACTGTGCGCGACCGACCGAGGGTGTGGTCGTGCTGCTGGACGATTCGATTCACTCGGGCTCGGCCATGCGGCGGGCCATCCAGGCGTTCGAGGCTCGCAAGTGCCGTGGCTCGTGGGCTTACGTTCCTGCGGCAATCTACGGCAGCGACTATTGCGAGCACTACAAAGTGTTGACGCACCAGACGATTCCGAAGCCGCGATATTTTGCCTGGAATCTCTTCGGCCACAGCGAGCTTGCCACCACGGCGTTCGACTTCGACGGCGTACTCTGCTACGACCCACCCTACTCACCGGGCGAGGATGCGGCCTATTTGGCATCGCTCGACCAAGCCTGTCCGTTCTATCTGCCGAGCGTGCCAATTCGCAATATCGTCACCGGAAGGCTGGAGGCACGGAGGGCCGTGAGCGAGCGCTGGCTGGATCGCAATGGCGTGCGGTTGCTCGACCGGATGCACATGGCACCGTTCGCTGATCCAGACGAGCGCCGCAAGTACGGGGCGGCTCGCTGGAAGGGTGAAACCTACCGCGACCTGCCGTGCCATTTGTTCATTGAGTCACACGACGATTCAGCGGCGGTGATAGCACGAACCAGCGGCAAGCCTGTGATTTCAATGCAGAGCGGAGCGGTCTTTCAGCACTGAGGCTACGCCGCGACCAGCGGTGCGGTCTAATGGGCGAAACGCAATGCGTATAGGGGGCTGGCATGACCGACCGCAAGGCTTTTCATCGGTGGCTGCGCTGGCTGCGGAAGCACTTTCCGCTGCTTTATCCGTGCCGAGTGATATTGGTCGATCGCGGTCGGGTTCCTGGCGGTGGGCAAGGGCATTGCTGCGTGATCTACGAAGACGACGGCTGCCCGCCAACTCGCTTTGTCATTCACATCGACCGCAGTCTCAACTGGCGAGAAACCCAGACAACGCTCTGGGAAGAGTGGGCACACGCTCTCAGGATGCACCTGTTACACGTCGGCGACGTTTCTGAGCACGACGATCTGTATGGCACCATCTTCAACTGGATCAAGAGGAAGTGGACCGATGAAGAGAATCAAGAAAGCCAAGCCTGATATTGCCGCCTTCCGCAAGAATCTCGCTGGCTCGCGACCGCGTGCTGGAGGCTGCATCTGGCTGCGTGAATTATCGCCCGAGGTCCGCGAGGCGCTGCTGCAAGCCCGTGAGGATTTTCGGGCCAACCGGGGCGGCTGGAAAATCGTCGACTACTGGCGAAACGCCGTCGAGCACCTGGGCGTGCAGGTCGGCGAAACGCAGTTCCGCAAGTTTCTCCGCGAGCCGAAGTAATACCACCACCACCGCGAGGGCAGTCGCATGTCGAAAGTAAACAAGCCGAACGTCGAGGCGTTCGCTAAGTCTATGGAAGTCCAGGGGGTTAGTGTCGCAGAGGTACGAAAGCTGGAGCGGCAACTCCAACAGGCGATCGAGAAAAGCAAGTCGCTAGAGGCCAAATACGCCGCTCAGGAGCGCGATCTACTTGCTGCCCAGCAGCGGATTGAGTCGCTGACCGGCATGGACGACAAGGCCAAGGTCCGCAAATGGTCGGCTCCGAAGCGGGTCAAGCACGGTGCGGCTGCGTCGATTCTGCTGCTGAGCGATCTGCACGCTGCCGAGATCGTCGATCCACGGACGGTCAACGGATTGAACGAGTACCACGAGGAGATTGCCGACCGCTCGCTGCGGCAGGTCTTCGAGCGGTGGCTGCTGCTGACCGAAGACGCCAGGAATCTGGCGAACGTCAAGACGGGCGTGCTCTGGCTCGGCGGCGACTTGATTACCGGGCACATTCACGAGGAGCTTCTGGAGAACACCTGGGCCAGTCCGCTGGCCGAGGCTCGCTGGGTCAAGCAGCGATTGCGATCGGGCATCCAGATGGTCTTGGAGAATGGCGGTTTCGATGAACTGATCGTGCTGACCAGCTACGGCAACCACGGGCGCGACACCCACAAGATGAGATCAGCCACGGCGGCGGATCACAGCTACGAGCAGGATATGTATCTGAGCCTGCGGGACTCGCTCGATCACCCGAAGCTCAAATGGCAGATCGGCGAGTCGTACCACAACTGGCTCAACGTACTGGGATACGACTGCCGCTTTCACCACGGCGACAAGATTCGCTACCAGGGCGGCGTCGGCGGTCTGACCATTCCGTACTCGAAGAAGATCGCCCAATGGAACAAGGCCAAGCGGGCTCATTATGACTTCTCGGGTCACTTCCACACGTTCGGCTGGTACGCTCCGGCGAGGTTCGTGAGCAATGGCTCCGTGATCGGCTACAACGCCTACGCTTTGGGCTGCGGCTGCGATTACGAGCCGCCCGTGCAGACCTGCGCGGTGATCGACCGGGATCGTGGGATGACGCGAGTCATGCCGGTGTTTTGCCGCTAGACGATCGGCGGCAGTTTGGGTAAATTTGGAGACGGTGGTTGTCCTGTGCTCGATTGATCTCCGGCACAGAACGACGGTTCCGGTCGAGCTAGTCGCTTGGCCGGAATTTTTTTTGTTTTTGGGTGGCAAATTCTATTGCATTTGCCATGAGATTTTTTAAGATTTTCGTCGGATTAGCTGTTGACATGCAGCTATACAGGCGATATACTTAATACAGTCACGCAACAAGTTGCGGACGCCACCACCACAGGAGATCAATCTGATGCAACGGCCAAAGTTCGACCGTGTTTTTGCCGCCTTTGACGGCACAGTGTTCGGGATTCTGGAAACCGGCGACGGTCGCTACTCGTCATGGTACGAGTGGTTCGGCGACTGGCACTTCTACCGTGATATCGAGGCCGATTCGCAAGACGATGCGGTCGAGCAGGTTTGCCTGCTGGTCGCTGGCTTTATCGACGAAACCATCACCATCTAACCCGAGGACAACCACCATGTCAGAAAGCCCATTCCGCCAACGATTCCCGAATCTCAAAGAGGAGACGATGGCGATTCTCCACGGCATGAAAATGTACCGCCTGACCCGCAAGCTGAAATACGATGTCACTCGCGACCAGATCGCGGCAGCGGTACGCGAGGGCCGCAAGGAGCTTGGCGCTGCCAAGTCGCGACTGACCGCAATTATGTCCGGCGCGATGGCAATCAAGGAGATCGAAAGCAGCGGCAATTCCGAGGGGATGCTGCATGCTGTCTTCATGCTGGAGCAGGGCGAGCGGCTCGAACGTAGTTACCGACGCTGCAAGCCGGTGCGGTTGCCAACCGAGGAGTGTCCGTCATGAAGTCAGATCAATTCAAGGTCGGCCAGCGAGTGCGGTTCAAGAGCAGCGTCTATATCGGCAACGCCGTATTTAGCCCTGGAACGATTGACAGGATCGCACCACCGGCAATGAGGCCGAATGGCGGCGGCTATGGCAACGTGGCGCTCGTCAGAACCGAAATGACAGTGCCGTTTCTTGTTGCCGATGACGGCTGGTTTGATCCTGATTTTCTGGAACCAATTCACGATTCGCTGCCAGAGCCAGAATGGAAGATCGGCGACGAGATCGAAATGGTTGTCTCGATGGAGTACAGGGGCGTCAATATCAAGGAGGGAACGATCACGACGATCGGCGGCGTCGATGTTTTTGGCTTCGGCGATGACGAGTGGACTTGGACCTATGCACCGAAGGAATTTGCGAATGTCGTCGGGCCGAATAACGGCTGGGGTAATCCCAAGAACTGCCTCTGGAAGCCGTCCGAATCGGCGTGGCGAAAGTCGGAGTACGCATGGCTGCTGACGGCCAAGCCGGGAACGCTGCTCAGGCACAGCAAAACCGGCGAGACGCAGGTGTTCATGCGATTCACGAACTCACTCGAATTTGCCAAGGATTATCTAGCCTGCGGGCTTGGGCACAGGCTGTTCTGGCATAACAGCAAAGACAGGAAGTTCGATTGCGAAGGCTGGGCTCCAATCGGGTTCCCGGCAAGTGCGGTCGAAAATCCGACGATCCGACAGGCGGTTCGCGAGCGGCTGCTGGCCTCTATGCGATGAAAAAATTTCGTTTTTTTCTTGTTGACATTGGTCTATCGGTACGATATACTTACTAGGGTCAAGAGACAGCCACCACCAAACACGGAGATCAAAATCATGGAAGCCATCATCGCCATGGCAATCGAAGCAAAGATCGGTGAACTCGCCAGCGGCTCGATTCCGGTCGGCAAACACACGCTGGATCAGGTCGTGATTCTGCGGCTGACCGGAGAAGTCAGCAAGTCAGCGGATTCGGAATACACACCAACCACGAGCATCCCGCTCAAGGCCACGATGGCGATCTTGCTCGAAAAGTGCGGCATCACCCGCGAGGCGGCTGCCGACATGCTGATCGAAGCCATGACCGAAGCCCTGGAGTGCGAAACCGAGCCGGAAGATTCGATCGTCGACCGCATTAAGGACTTGGAGAAGGCCGAGAAGCGAGTGCAGGAGATCACGCGAGCCCTGCCGCCGAAGATGCGAGCCGGTGCCGTCCGCTGCAAGGTGCAGATCGAAGAGATCATCAACGAACCGGCGACCGTCAACTAACCCGCAACAAGTTGCGGGCAACCACCACCAATCTCAGGAGATCAAGTCATGGGTCAATACCACAAGATCGCGAATCTGGACAAGAAGGAATTTCTGCACCCGCACAAGTTCGGCGACGGGCTCAAGCTGCTGGAGTTCGGCTCGTCGGGCTGCGGCACGATGACCGGGCTGGCGATTCTGCTGGCGTGTCACAACAACCGAGGCGGCGGCGACCTGTCGAGTACCAATCCGATCATCGGCTCCTGGGCTGGCGATCGCATTGCGGTCGTGGGCGATTACGGTAACGAGCCGGGCGACAAATGCCTGGGCGTCTACGATCAACTCGACAGCGAAGAATGGACGGATATCAGCGAGCGAGTGATCGAGGCCATGTGCGAGGACGCCTACCTGCGGCAGTCGTTCAAAGAAAGCGGGGTGATCTGATGCCACCGCGTGATCCGTTTGCTGGCTTCTACTCGCTCGTCTATGCGGCGATCGGGTTCACCGGCTGGATGTTGTTGATGATCGCCGTCTTGTCGCTCCTTGGTTGCCGCTGCCAGTCCCGCGCGGCGGCGACCATCGAGCACGGCGTCACCGGAATCTACACCGCACCGACCGGCTACGTCGTCGCTCGGGCTCAATTGGAGATCGTGCGATGAGTCTCGATATTAGCCAGATCAGCATTGGCGATACGGTGATTATCAAAGAAGGAAGCCGGGCCTGGAAAGCTGGATTGAGTCGCGGCGTCGTTACTGGGTTTCGTGTGAGGCGACAGAAAAGCACTGTCGAGGTCAAAAGCGGAGAGGTCCGATGGGTTCATTTAGAGGAGATCGGTGCGGTGATTGGCAGGCCATCCGACGACTACGACGAGACGATGGAGCGAATCATGATAACTCAGGTCGTCAAAATGGATCAGCTTGAAAAGCGGGTGCTCGAACTGGAGCAGGTGGTCGACCGGCTGACTGGCAAGGAGGAATTGCAATGAGTGACCAGGGCGTGAGCGTGCCATTCTTCACCGAGTCGGTGGCGACGCTGACCGAACACCACGGCAGCCGCCAAGGCTCGGCCAATCAACTCGAAAAGCTACGCGAGGCGCTGGCTCAGGCCGAAGCGGTCTGGATCAAGATGCGACCCGAAGGTGTGGCGGAATTACCGGAGAAGGAGTCATGACGATCGACGAAGCCATCAAGAAATTCAAGCTCGACGAGCAAGTCGGCGTTCGCTTCTACGACGGGAGCCGATCGCTAGAGGCTTTGAAGATTCTCGCACGAGAGTATCTGCGAGGGCTTGAAATAAGCAAGCACTCCGAAAACATGAAACAGCAAAGGAAAGGCGACAAGCGATGAGCGAAACCATCGAACTCAAGGTCGGCGACGATACGCACTTCATCCCGGCAAAGCCGTTCACGCTGCTGGCTCGTTCGGGCCAGATGCTCGAACCGATTGAGGTCAAGCGGGCGATTATGATCGACGCCGAAGTTGCCCAGCATCACGGCAGCCTCGTCAATCGACTGCACGACAACACACAGGCGTGGCTGCTGTATTGTCTGGGAGTCGCCGAGATCGACGGCTTTAGTGCCGATCGGGTCCGCAAACTCGACGGCAATGTCGTGCGACTGATGGGCCTGATCGACTTGTGCCTCAAGCTCAGTCAAATGGGCGTGCCGCTGCATGTTCGCTTTCCCGAAGCGGGCCAGCACCCGAAGGTGCAACTCGGGCTGGCCGACCTGTTCATCACGATCAGCAACGGAGAGCCCAATGCACAACCACCGCGACGATGATCTGACTCCGCAACAAGTTGCGGCGGTTCGCTGGTTGGCTCAATACGCGCCGCCAGAGATCGCCAGCGAGTTCGTGAACCATAATCGCGACCTGCGGGCCAGAGTGCAGGCAGCCGCCGTCGAGAATCGCCGCCTGCTGCGGAAGGTCGCCGCCCTGTGGTTCTTCGTCGGGGCGATGTCGGGATACCTGATCGGCGGGCTGCCGATCGCGATCATCTGGTCGACTTGGTGGGCGTTCTATCATGTCCGCTGGGGCGTCTACGCCGAGCGATAATTTTTCGGATTTTTTTGTTTTTGTTGTTGACTTGCGTCTATCGTGACGATATACTTAGTAGAGTCAACTGACAACCACCACCAAAAACAGGAATCACGATCATGGTCGCCGACAAGCAAATGAATCACGCAGCTTACCAACGCAAGTGCCGCACGATGGATGTCGCGGCTCTGATGTTCACGATCAAGGACGCCCAGGAGGCGATCGCGGCGAACCCGAGCAACCCGAACAACGGCTACTATGCCGACGAGGTTTGCTACTGCTCGATGGAGCTTCGTCGTCGTCAGCAAGTCTAGTTCAATGGAAAGTTTGGCGGGCGGTGAGGAGCCGCCCAGGGCCAGCACGGTTAAATCCCACGCTCTCACAAGGATCGGGGCACCTGACAGTCGACCTGAAAATCGAGAAAACGCCAAATTTTCTAATTGACAATGGTCTAGCACGACGATATACTAAGCAAGTCAACACGACAACCACCACCAAAACGAGATCACGATCATGACCACAGCAATCGCAGAACGACCGGCGCGAGTTATCAACTATGCCACCAATGCCTTTAAGGCACCCGAGGAGAAACCGACCGCCAGCGAACTCGAAGCGGCGATGATGGCTGCCTTGATGCCGCCTCCACCGAGCCAAGGCGACGACGATCAAGCGGGCGAAGACGAGCAGGACGGCAAGGGCGAGAAGGGCGAGCAGAAGCCGAACAAGCAAAACAAGTCCGAGCAAGAGCAGGGCGACAAGCAGAACGAAAGCCAAAAGTCGGACGATCAGCAAAAGCCGAAAGACGGCCAGGAGTCCGATCAGCAGCAAGGCGATGGCGGCAAGTCGGACGAGTCGCAGGAGCAAGGCGAGTCGGGCCAGCAAGCCAGCGAGCAGGCAAGCGGCGATGGCAAAGGCCAGAGTGCCGGTCAGCAAGGCGGCAGCCAAGGCGAGTCGGGCCAGGGCGATCAATCCGCCGAGTGCCAACTCGAACCCGAAGACCGCGAGGGCCTGCCGGATACCGACGCAGGCAAGTTCGAGCAGAAGATGATCGAGAAGATGCTCGACGCACTGGCCGGAAAGCAAGATGAGCCCGAGGAACAACAAGGCGAGGGCCAGGGCGAGTCGGGCGAGCAAGAGCGAAACAACGAGCGATCGGAAGGTGGCGATCAAGGCGAGGGCGACGGCAAGCCGACTGGCGAGGCCGAGCACAAAGGCTTCGACAACGAGTTCAAGGATGTCGGCAGCGAAGCCCGCGTGCTGGCGTCGAAGAAGGGCGAGAAGGTCGAAACGATCTTGACCAATGCCCAAGCCGTCGAGCACCTGCGGATCACCACGAACAACTTCGGACGCAATCTGTTCGCCAAGTACCGCCAGTTCGGCAAGTTGACCGCCGAGCAAATGTTCTGGGCTCACAAGATCGCGATGGAGTCGATCCACCCAACCTACAAACCAACTTTGATCTAGGAGCACGAACCATGACCAGTCGTTTTAAGCCGGGAGACTTCGCAGGCAAGTCCCCGGCCAGCGGAGCCGAGAAGCCGAAGCCGAGTGGCGACAAGGCTCTAATGATGAGGGTCGCCAGCAAGTGCGTGGCGGTCGCCGAGGAAACTGTCGAGCGGGACGGACAGCTATTCGGCCACTTGATCGGCGCGAAGTTCGACCCGCAAGGCAACTGCGGCTTTCAGGTCGCGGTGATTCCGAAAGGCGAGTCGATTCACGAGCATCAGAAGTACCTGATTCAAGGCGTGCGGGCCATGCTTCTCGGCGGCTGCGATTACGTCGGCATCGTGGCGCTGGCCGTAGGCGTGAAGTTGAAGACCGACGCCGAGACTCGGGAGGAGCTTGAAGTCGAGCTTCGCCAAAAGGCCAACGAAGTCGCTGACGAGATCGGCCACGGCCAGATCGACGAAGTAGTCCGAGTCGGCCACGACATACTGCTGACCGTGAGCGTGCTGAGTGCCTACGATCACGCGATGTGGTCGGCTTCCATGCGGCACGAAAAGAAGGACGGCGATCGTGACTGGCTAGCGATCAATGGTGCCTGGGCGTTCCACGGCAGGTCGCCTGATATCGAGAAGCTGTTGCAACAGGTTCGCCTCGATGCGGTCGATCGTTCGGCCAAGTCGAAGCCGAGTCTCAACTAGGAGGTTGGCGATGCTTGATCCAAAAGTCGGCGAACGCTGGTGGGCTCGAATTGACGGGATGCCAGCGGTTGTAAAGGTCTTGGCGATCACCGATTCCGGCGAGTATATCAGCAGCAACAGGCCGTTCTTTGACGGCTACATCGTCTATGAAATGCAGCGATCTCAATTCATGTGCCGATACCGTGGGATCGCTCGGCGGCTGCTCGACCGAATCCACGAACTGATCTGGGGGTCGCCAGAATGAAGACCGTTCAACTGATGCAGCAGATCGACCAACTCAAGCGCGGCGATCGGCTGCTGATCCTGCCGTTTGAATTTCAGGGCGGCGTCGAGCCGACCGAGGATAGCTTTCGATCGCACTTGGCCGAGCACGGTGTCACCGGGATGTTCGCGGGTCGTCGCGACGATACGGTCTACGTCAGGTTGGCAAATGGCGAGACGGTCGAGCACGACCTGGACGAGATTCTGGCAGTTCATCGAGCGTAAAATCTTTTCGATTTTTTCCGTTTTACTTGTTGACAACTGTCTATCGGGACGATATACTTTAAGAGTCAACACGACAACCACCACCAAACACAGTGAGATCAAGATCATGACCCAAGCCCAACAAATCGCCGCGTTCGCCGACATGACCACCGAGCAACTCATCGAGTTGGCCGAGACTGGCTTTCGCGGTGCGTTCTACGTCAACACGACCGTGCTGCTCAATACCCTCACCCGTCACGCGATCAGCGCCGAAGTCGCCGATCGTCGCTTGGCAATCGCAGCGGAGTAAGCCATGCAAACCGTTTACAAGTATCGACTCGACCGCGACTGCGATATTCACGCCGGAGCGAAGTTCGTCAACGTCGGCAAAGACCTTGAGGGCGTTCCGTGTGTCTGGGCGATCGTCGACACCACCAACAATCTGGTGCGGTACAAGTTTCATTGCATCTGGACTGGAAGACCGCTTAGAGGCGGCGATTACATCGGGACCGTCACGAACGATGGCCTGATCTGGCATATCTTCGCCGAGGAGGTTCAGCCATGAACAAGATCGAAGAAAGCACGCTCGGCAGCGAACTCCGCAAGCGACGCAAGGCGGCTGGCCTGTCGGCAGTCGAGCTTTGCTCGCAGACCGGCGTGCCAGCGAGCGTGATCTACGAGTTCGAGAACAACACCAAGTCGCTGGTGCAGGTCCAGCGGATCATGCGGCTGTGCGAGTTTTTGGGGATCGAGTTGAAGTCGTTTTTGAATGGAGCCTAGCGTGGATGCAATCCCAATGCCTCGAATCGAGAGCGTTCCTCTCGATCGGCTGATCGTCGAAGACGGAGTTGGAAGACAGGCCGAGTACGGATGGCGTGCGGAGGCACTTGCGTTCTCGTGGTGCGACGCAAAGTACACCGCGATCAGTGCTGCCAAAAGGCCAGATGGCATGTACGTCGTTCTTGATGGCAAGGCCAGGAGAATGGCCGCAGAAATGATGTGCATCAAGTCGCTGACTTGCAATGTGGTTGACATTGAAACAAGAGCAGACCGTGCAGCCGAAGCGTACCGCATAGAAACGACGCGAAGCCCGTGGACGCCAAATTCATTGGCGACAAACTTGGTCACGGCTGGAAATCAAGCCTTGATCGACATCCGAGAAAAGTTTCTGTCGCATGGGTATCGTTTTAGTGACGGCAGGAACGTGATCGGCCAGTACAAGACCGTTCGCTGCTGGAGAGTGATCGAGAAGATGATTGAGCGCGAAGACAGGATCGAAAATGCCAAGAAGTCCGTCGACACAATGCTTGAAATTACTCGCCCAGGCGAGCTTATTTCTGGCGAGGTTTTGAGGGCCATCTTTGAGTTCTCGGTTCGTTCGATCGACATAGGAGTTGACGACAGGAGGGTGGTCGGGATTCTCAAGACGGCACAGGCCAAGGGGATTCGCAAGTCGATCGAAATTTACGGCAGGGGTTCCAAGTGTGCGGCTGCAATGGCGGAAGGCATCAGAGCCATTCTGGTGGCCTCTTTGCCAAGTGTGCCGCGTTCGTTACGAAGCAAGTTCTACAGGTAGGAGATCGAACGTGAGTAGTTTCAATCGAGTGATTCTGATGGGCAACGTGACGCGGGACATTGAACTCCGCTACACGCCGGGAGGCAAGGCCGTCTGCGATCTTGGGATCGCGGTAAACGATCGCCGCAAAGACGCGAGCGGTCAATGGGTCGACGAGACGACGTTCGTCGATGTCACGTTGTTCGAGCGTCAAGCCGAGGTCGCTGCCGAGTACCTCAAGAAAGGTTCGTCGGTTTTGATCGAGGGCAAGCTCAAGCTGGAGCAATGGACCGACCGCGAAAGCGGTCAGCGTCGGCAGAAGCTCAAGGTGATCGGCGACCGGATGCAGATGGTCGGGTCGAAGCGTGAAGGCGGCGGCGCTCCGCAGCGTGAGCCAGCACCAGCCGGTGCCGGTGAAGATCACGGCGGCGGCGAAGACATTCCGTTTTAACGCAACAAGTTGCGGAGCTTGCAATTGGCCTGCGGCATTGCAACTACCATCTACCGCAGGGGCCGGTGCCGTTTCCGCGAGAGCGGCACTGGTCATATTTTCAGATTCGGAT
>Ga0315904_10000256_pt1 | contig 86947 bp, 89 predicted proteins | sample LakEriMetagenome_6_FD_203529 | JGI IMG/M metagenome (GOLD analysis project Ga0315904, IMG submission 203529) | Freshwater fungal communities from buoy surface, Lake Erie, Ohio, United States - Buoy 12 MA120 | ecosystem: Environmental > Aquatic > Freshwater > Lake | place: USA: Lake Erie, Ohio...
AACTCCCCAACATACTTACTGGAAGTCAGCGGCGAGCAATTAGATAAGTATGTGACTCCCCGCCGCGGGGCAACAAAAAGCCTTTTTACGCAATCCGGCCTCCTAGAGGTTGCAACTGATGCTGAGAATGACACTGGAGCTTACATCGCGGTTCCACTACCCCTTGACGTGGCTAATGCGCTGGCCGGAAAGCGTGTGATTGTTGTGTTAGAGGCATCTTCAGATAACGGGGCGACGCTCATGGTGAGGTTCGTAAGCCTGCCGGATGGCAGGTCACCCTGGTTGAGCCTACAGCTGAACGACATGATAGAAGGTCATTCGGTGTTTTTTGATTTTCCAGAAAGTGGTTCTTCTTTTGACGGCGCCGCCGTTTTTATTAGATCTGACTCGCCAGACTCCGTTTACAGACTTGCTAGTATTAAAATTGGAGTTTCAGACTGACTCTTGGGGCGGTGTGAACCCGCGCAGGTAATAGCCAGCTGACCTGCTCCAGATTTTTGGGACCAGTTCTTGCTTGGAAGGGGACTGCTGTGACCCCCGATAACTCCTCCATTTGATGCTAGGATCCGGCCTTCAGGAGAAGGGCCTGGATTATGAAGCGATCAGGTTATTCAGAAGAGAAGATCATCGAGATCCTGCGGGAGAACGAGGCGGGCATGACCGTCGCCGATCTCTGCAGGAAGCACGGGATGTCATCGGCCACGTTCTATGGCTGGAAGGCGAAGTTCGGCGGCATGGACGTCTCCGATGCCAAGCGCCTGAAGGTGCTTGAGGATGAGAACGCCAAGCTGAAGCGTCTGCTGGCTGAAGCGATGCTCGACAACACGGCCTTGAAGGATCTCATGTCGCGAAAGTGGTAACGCCCGCCGCCAGGCGAGAAGCCGTCACGATCCTCGTGGAGACCTACGAGATGAGTGAACGTCGGGCGTGCCAGGTGATCGGGGCTGACCGGTCGTCGGTGCGCTACGCATCGCGGCGACCGGGCGACACCGCGCTGCGGGAGCGGATGAAGGAGGTGGCGCATGACCGCCGGCGGTTCGGATACCGGCGCGTGCATGTGCTTCTCAAGGCGGAGGGGCTGGTGGTGAACCGCAAGAAGACCGAGAGGCTGTACCGGGAGGAAGGCCTGAAGGTGCGCCGTCGCCGCGGCCGCAGGCGTGCCATGGGGACCCGCGCACCAATCCCGGTCATCGCCCGATGGTCCCTGGACTTCGTACACGACCAGCTGAGCTGCGGGCGCCGGTTCCGTGTGCTGAACATTGTCGATGACGTGACCAAGGAATGCCTCGGAGCGATTGCAGATGTCTCGCTGTCGGGCCGACGGGTCATCCGCGAACTTGACCAGATCATCTCACGGCGCGGCGCACCCGAGATGATTGTTTCTGACAATGGAACGGAGTTCACGTCGAACGCCGTGCTCGCTTGGGTTCAGGACAGGACTTTCGACTGGCACTACATCGCTCCCGGCAAGCCAACGCAAAACGCATTTTGCGAGGCCTTCAATGGGCGGTTCAGGGATGAGTGCCTGAACGAAAATCTGTTCCGGGATCTCGCCCATGCCCGGAATCTGATCGGCGCATGGGTCACCGACTACAACACTCGGCGGCCTCATTCGGCCCTCGGCTATCAGACGCCCGCCGCATTCGCCGCGACGTGCCAACCGCACCGGGCCTCAAAGCCCGTTGCATCAACCGCTCGCATGAGCAACATCAACACGCCGGTTCTGGATCAAACTGGATGAACGTCGGGGGTCACAGCAATGGCGACCAGTGCGGCGCCTTCCAACCCTCACGCGTTTCGATTAGAGATGGTTCCGGTAATGATCAACGGGCGAGGGAAGTATGTGTCGTTTTCTGACTGCGATGATGGCGTTCATCTGTATTGTTCCGGCGGCGCACGCGAAGGAGTTTCCGCCAGTTTATGTCGTGGCCGAAATCATGCCAAACGAGGCAACTTCCTGCGGCTACAGTCACGACTCGATAGCTGCTACCGTGAAATCGGAGCTGCGCCACAACCGAATTGAGATCGCGACAATGGAGGACTATCCGCTGAACGCGATCCTCGGTTTTATCATCACCAACGCTGATTATCGTGCTGATTTTGGCCTCTGCGCCGTCAGGTTTGATTTCAGTTTCTGGACCATGGAGTCTATCACGCTCAGTCCGACAAAGGAAAAGCGCGTCGAACAAGTAGTGTTCTGCGAAAGGGGAGGGCTTATTACCGGAAAAGCAAAGGATGTGCAGAAAGAATTGAATAATAATTTTCGTGACTACACCAGCCAGTGTATTTTCGAATACTTGGGCGAATGAACGTGGCAGGCCTTCGTCCGCCCGTTGCCACCCGCTCCAGCGAGTTGGTTCATGCCGAAAGTTTGGCACCCTACAGGCTTTGTCAATCGGCGCCCGAGCTTGAACACGTGCACTCCAAGCAATGACTATGGGGAGGCGGCACCTTAAACGCCGTTACCTTGAAACCGCTGGGCTAACAAGTTTGGCGGACTACTGCTAAGGGCTCAGCTGAGGCGCATTGAACTGCGGTGATTGGGAGGGGCGAGTTGAATAAAATGATGCTCTGGTGGGCGTTTTGGGTGACGATCATCAATGGACTTTTATACATTGTTTTCAGATCCGGGCTGCCATGCTGGCACGGTCATCCAGCCGCGTGTGAAGAGGCCATCTTTTCGACCCTTGGCGCCATTTCTGTGCCGTGGATTTTAGTCGGCGGCTTTTGCCTGCTTGCTAAACTTTTTCGGAAAGGTTCTTTCCGCACGAGAATGTTGCAAGCAAGTCCAGTTACTCTGGCGTTCGGACTGCTGAGCACGTTTACTCTACTTGAACCGCTTTGGAACCTATGAACCGCCCCGGTAGATTCGGAGGCTGTTCGGTTTCGGTCACGCAGTGATAGCGGTTTCCTGCAGCGCTGGAAGGTGCTTGGCGTCGGCTTCTGCGTGTGGATGTTTCCGATCACCTCACACAGGCGCCTCTCTAGATGCTCACATCTCAGACTGGACGGACTGGCAGGAACGTGCAGCGATCATGGAGTATGATGGAAGGATGACCCGCGCTGAAGCTGAGAGCGCGGCGGCGAAGGTGGATCGCTCATTCCTGTAAGCCGTGGTTTAAGCAAATAGCGGCGCGAAACTGTCGGAGCAGATCAATCCCAGCTTACTGAGCGCTGGTCTCGTATGGGCGCCAAAGGCGTAGCAGCGTCGTGGTCATACTTGGGGCTGTCGCCGAAACGATTGGGTTTTGCCTGAGAATCCAGAAGTGTCAGGATGACAGGATGCACCGGAATCACGAACGAGAAAGGTAAGAGTAGCGGCACGAACCAGCCTGACAAGCCGACGTCGTGGTACCTTCGCACCATGACCGCTAAGGTCGGGATAAGCGAAATAATGACCCACACCAATGAACAAAGCGGGAGATAATAACCTGTGACGATGTCTATGTTGAAATCTCCAGTATAAGAGCCGTAAGCAACATACTCGCCGAAAGCTGGTTCAGCGTTGGATTTGTCTGTGCTGTAAATGATGAAATCCGCCGCCAAGCACAGACACCCGACTACTACGCTCAGCAGTGTGAATTTAAGGTATTCCGATCTCCGTGCGCGCCCCTCGAACTGAGCGTATCCGAGCGTCATTGATCTGACAAAGTACAGTAAAGCGCCTTCTGCCGGTAGTTTGGGCGGCTTGTTCAGGAGCTTTTGAGTGTTCTGATCGACGAACTTTACTGCTCCGACAATCGTCGCGTTGGCGGCCCTTTTGGCTGCTTCTACAGCAGCCTCTCGATCAGCATCTCCCGCCGCGTTGTTTTTCAGAACGTAGATGTCCCGGGCTTCGTTGCCGTCGGGCGTAAAGTCCACAGCCTGCCCAGGTCGCAAGCTCTGCCGCCCGTTTACTTGAACGTGGGAATAGGTGTAGCGCGTGCGGTCCTCACCAAGAATGAGACCTTTGCCGTCTGGGCCATCGACTTTCAGAACCTGTCCGAGCATCACGTCCCCGCCCTTGGTTGTGCAATGTGATAGCGTCTATTTGGCTTTTTTTCAAATCTAATAGGCTCGCTTGGAGCGCAGTGGACCGCTCCGCCCATCCCCCGAAGCCATTTGATTGGACGCCTCGACGTGGGAGCACGGCGGTGACGGTTATCAGGCTCCACGAGAGGCGGAGCAAATGATCCGAAACAGCAACGGCAGTATCCAGGATACCGCGTGCGGGCAGCTTGTGTCCTTAGACCGATGTTGCATAATCCGCCCCACTGATCGGGCGCGGGCCTCAGATCTGGGAGGGGGCGCGCGCGATGCGGATGATGTCAGGGATAATCCTATCCGTATTTGCTGGTGGTCTGTTGCCACCATTGGCGACAGCAGAAACGCAACGGGTCAGTAGTCTCCGGGCGATGGCGCAAAGCGGAGATGCGAACGCTCAATTCAAACTGGGCGCCATGTACGATCAAGGCGACGGTGTTGGCGAGAACGACACCGAGGCCATAAAGTGGTATCGCCTCGCTGCAGAGCAGGGCAATGCCAAGGCTCAGTCCAACCTCGGCTTCATGTACCAATCCGGCGACGGCGTACCTAGGAACTTTGTTTACGCATACAAATGGTATTCGCTTTCTGCGGCGCAGGGCGACTTTACCGCAGCATACAATCTGGACAAAATTACGGGACTGATGACTTTTTCAGAAATAGCGGAGGCCCAAAGTTTGGCAGCCGCATGGACACCATCTGGTTCTGGATCCACTTTAAAAAAAGGAAATCCGGCCGAAGCAGCAGGCCCGAGGGAAGGTTCGGGAACAGGCTTCTATGTGACGACTGATGGCCTCTTAGTGACCAACGCACATGTCGTACGGGGCTGTGAGCGTATAACTCTAGCAAACGGTTCGCGCCTTTCTATCGTTGACGTTGATGCAGCGTCTGATCTTGCCCTGCTTAGGGACATCGACGCTGAGGTCACGACACCGTTGGCGCTTCGGCAGGGCCGCGGCGTGCGGCTCGCCGAAAGCGTTCTGGTCGCTGGTTACCCTCTGGCCGGTTTGCTGTCTTCAGGTCTCAATGCGACGACTGGCAACGTGTCCGCTCTCGCCGGTCTTGGTGATGATCGGCGGCGGATCCAGATAACAGCGCCGCTTCAACCCGGAAACAGTGGCGGACCCGTCCTTGACCAATCAGGTAACGTTGTCGGTGTAGTTGTTTCAAAGCTTGATGCTGTGGCCGTGGCATCCGCCATTGGGGACATCCCGCAAAACGTGAACTTCGCCGTGTCTTTAGGCACCCTGCAGGCACTTCTAGACGAGAATAGCGTCGAGTACAAAACGCGCGCTTCATCCGTACCCAGCAGCAATGTTGATGTCGCAGAGCTTGCTAAGTCGGCGACCGTTCAGGTTCTTTGCAGCAGTTAGGTGGCTGAAATGGGGAGAATGTCTTGAGATTCCTGTGGCATATGCTTCTGCAACTGCTGGCCGCTCTCTTCACCACTGGCCTTTTCGCCCTTGGGCTGACGATGGGGCTATTCGGCGATTTCATTGGGAAGGAGCCGAGCGTCGTTCAAATGATCATGGCGGTGCCAACCACCATCATGCATCCAAACTTTCTGTACGTCTGGGGGGCGATCTTGGCCTTTGGTGGCCTGGTGTCTGGCGGTTGGTACGTCTTCCGCGCGTTCAAAAAAAGGTGACGTATAGCGAGTGCGATCGATGTTCTGACCTGCGTCAGGTGTTTCGGGCCATTTCTTGCTTGCGAAGCGACCATTTGGAAAGGTGGCGATCCTCTAGGAAGTGGATCGGGAGCAAGCCGATGACGCACCGTCTATAAATGCGAAAAGCTGAATTTCGTGGAGGCTTCAGCTTCCGTTAAGCGACCTTCGAACGCTTCCCATCAAGCCGTGTCATTGACCCTCGCGGAAGGACGCCTCGGGGAAAGTGCATTCAGCGGTCATGAGCTTCGCATTCATGAAAGCCGAGCCGTTCCTCATTGTGGAATAGATCATGCGACCGCCGGATTCGGAGATTTCCGCAACCGTGATAAGTTCGATGCTGCTAGTCGAGGGATAGATAACAAAAAACATGAAGGATAGATCTTCAGGGTCGAATCCCAGGCTGACGATCGAGCCACCTTCACTTTCGGGGTTGTACCAAGCGCCTGTGGCATCCTTGTACATGTAGGTAACTTGGGTGTTTTCTAGATCAGAGGTATCGAGGGTAATAATTGACTCGCCGCTGCTAATTTTGTCGCGATCCCAACCGCCTTCGCCCTTGGGTACCAGATTTTCTTCTGCGTAGTACGTGAAGCCTTCCAAACCGCCGCATTGGAACTGAATGCGCTCTGCTGCGCTGGGAAGCGCTAAAAAAAACAACAACGCCGATGTGATTAGTGTTTTCATCCTAGTCGGTCGCCCCGTTAATCCGTGCAGCGATTACTTGCAAACTAGCCTTTGCACCCTGCTCGATTCCGCTCGACTGCGGCTAGATCGCGCACAGCCTTGGAAGCGTAAGGGTAGCGCCGCGATAGCGTGTCAAGCGCGGTGCAGCCACGCTCGGTTTCACCAAGCATGCGCAGCGAGCGGGCCAAGCGCACAAGAGCGTCCGGCGCGCGCGGGTCATCTGGATAAGATCGGATGATTGTGATGAAGGCACTGCCGCTTTCGGCATACGCCTGCCGCTGATGCAGCGTCTCGCCAAGCCAAAAATAGGCTTCAGCTGCGAGCGGGTCGGAACCGTACTGATCGATAAAGGACTGGAAGGCTTCTTCTGCGCCAGCATAATCAAGACGAAACAAGCGGGCCTTCGCTTCAGCGAACAGAGCATTGGCATCAGTGCCTGTAGTAACAGACGTAGCATTCGAAAGCGCTGAAGGCAGCACAGTTGCACTTGGAGGTGCTTCCAGCCCGCGAAGTGTAGCACTCGCTCTGAACAGGTCATCGGCAGGCTTGGCAATATTTCGTGGTCGTTCGGGGTCAGGAAGGCCTCCGAAATGCAGGCCCGCAAAGGCAAAGCCTTCTAGCGTCAGCAACGCTGAACCGGATGATCCACCAAGCGTGTCGCAATGGTGAACTAGCTGCCCATCCATAAACGCTGGGCGAGCTGCTTGGCAGCGATACCGCGTTAGTCGCTGAGCCTGGCCCATCGGGTGATGGATCAAGATCAGGCTTTCGCCATCGCGCACTGTGTGGCGCTTCAACGGTATAACTGGATGGTCGCTTTCGTTCGGCTCAGAGGTAAGCCTGAGGATCGCATAATCGAGTTCAGCGTTTGACTCGACGGGCGTCACGTCAACTTCAAACAAGCTTCCTGGCTCCGCCAGTGGGTCCAGAAAGCCAAAACGCGCCTGCACCTTTAAGGCTTTGTACTCGCGCCCGGGCACGCAATGATAATTGGTGATTATAAGGCTGCGCGCAATGCGCGTCGCCGTACACGTGCTGTTGTAGCGAACCTGAAAGCGGTCTTCCACCACGATGTCGAGCATCGCCACCGACCTAGCAAGTCGGCGGTAGGGATTGGCTTCATCAAGCTCAGAGACTGCCTCAAACATAGCAGACTTGCTCATCAACATTTCCAGCTGGGCTTTGTTGAGTGCACTCTCTTCGAAGCTTTTATTCGCCTTGCCGTAGTTGTCCGCAGGATAAAGGACTAAGCCTTGAGCCTGTGCGTTGAAGTGCAGGAGGCCTGACAACAAGATCGTAAGGAAGCAATACGCAGATTTCATTGTCGATTCCCCTGCAAATTTCCAAGTCACCGTATGATTTCATCGGCGCCGCTCTCGTCAAATTCCTTCACGATGTGCTTTGCGCCGCGCTGCAGATCTCCCTGCGTGCTGATCGCAGACGACCACATCGAATTTCCATAGTTCCCGATCCAGCGGGTTTGCCCTGTTGAGACATCGATCAGGCGCATTGTCATTTTGACGTGATCGAAACTGTAAAGTGGGCCCCCGATAGCTTCGACGGTACCGGTGAATAGAAACCGAACACCGAGTTGTTCGCCATAAGCCTGCAATGACGTCACCGAACTCGGCGAAGCTACTGAAAGATCTGTGTCAATCGCCAACATGTCCCTCACGGTTGAGCCCTCAACAACGGCTATGTTCCGCTTCGCAAACTCTTGCGAGATTAGGTCAACCGCTTGAGCACCATACTGCCCTTCAAATGGAACGATCGCCATTTTCGATGCACGCTGGTCTGTGACCGGAATAACTGTCGAACTGGTAGAGGCGCAGCCGGCAGCGATGACCAACACGGCACTGATCGACAAATTCCGATGCATCAACTTTCCCCGCCTTCGGTGGTTTTTTCATTCGTACTACGCGTGTTCTAAACTTAGTCCACGTGTGGCAGTGGCCGCAACCTGGAAAACAGGGCTAATCGACCATAGATTGTGGGTCGATCCAAACGCCAGAAGTGAATTGGGCCATGCGCCTGTTTTGCAGAGGGAATTTTTGCCTCAGGCCTCTCAATCGACGCCCCACTCTTCATCCCGTTGGCTCACAGTGCTATACATATCGTAACGAGATTGATCAGTGAGCTGACATGCCAGATTCTGACCGTAAAAACGGACGCAAAACGGATGGCAAGTTTGCCAGCGGCAATCCCGGCCGCCCTAAGGGTTCGCGCCACAAGACCACGCTGGCCATCGAGGCGCTGCTTGACGGTGAAGGCGAGGCCCTGACCCGCAAGGCCGTGGAGATGGCCCTGGCGGGCGACACCACGGCGCTCCGGCTTTGCCTGGAACGTATCGCCCCGCCGCGCAAGGATGCGCCTGTGCGCTTCACGCTGCCGCCCATGGAAAGCGCCGCCAGCGCTTCGGCAGCTATGGGGGCCATCCTGGCAGGTGTGGCAAGCGGTGATCTGACACCGGGGGAGGGCAGCGCGATTGCCGGACTGGTGGAAGGCTATCGCAAGGCGCTTGAAACTACGGAGCTGGAAGCCCGGCTGAAGGCTCTGGAGGAGAGACAGCCGTGAGCTTGACACGTAGGGTAAAGCGACTGGAAGACCGGCTGGGCATCTCCGGCCCCGAGATGAGCATTTTACGCATCAACCTCATGGATGTCGGGCCCGATGGCCCGATCGATCTCGGACCGCATATCGCATACATACTGAGAGGACCCAACGCAGGAACAGAAATCCATCGCGAAGATGGCGAAACCGCCGAAGCGTTCGACGCGCGCTGCGATGATTTGATTGGAGGCGTGACATGACACTAAAGCGAAGGATCAACCGGCTGGAACGCAAGACGCCAGCCTTCTATTCGGACATCTCGGAAGTTCCGACGCATGAGCTGGAGCGCCTCATTCGCAAGGCGTTCCGCGAAGGCAATTTTACTGAGGAAGAGGCGGAGCTTTACCGAAGGCTAAAAGATCGGGGGTTTGAGTTTAAGGCAGCGTCGGTCGCGTGCTAAGACGCCACCATTCTCGCTTGAGCTCATTGGACTACTGGAAGAGCTTCGGAGTAGGTGCGGGCAGACCGTGATTGTGGAGTACGTGAATGTGCATGAGGGCGGGCAGGCGATTGTGGAACCTTTACCTCCAGCAAGTTGTTCAAATGAGTCAAGCGGCGCTGAAGCCAGACATACTTTCAACTCTCATCCCTTCCATCGAACTGGGAAAAAAGCCAAACCTGAACTACGGATAGCCGCTAAGAGGGTGCGAGTGGGCGATACATGCTGATCGTATGTCAGGAATGCCGAAGCCAAATTAGCGACAAGGCAGAACGGTGCCCACGCTGCGGAGCTGATCCTGAGACTTTTTCGGGAGGACAGCTGGTCTGCTCTGAATGCCGAGGAGGTGTGACTCGCGCTCATTCCAAATGCCCCCACTGTGGCGCACCAGCTTCGCTATTCTCTGGTTCAACGATTGAACGCAATACGCATCGATCTGATCGGATCGGCGCGGAGAATCAGCTTTCAGCCTATTACACGAAGGACGGTTCTGCGGTCGTCACAACCGACAATGAGTTGGCTTACAGCTTCAAGCGCTTCGTTCAACGCACCATTGCGGTGATCCAGGCTCTCATTCTGCTGTCTGCTTTGATGCTCGCGGCTGCTTTGAGTATCCAAGCCCACCAGGAGTATTCGTATAGCGGCGTAGGCGCCTATTTTTCGAGCGAGTACTCATGGTTTAGCATCATGATTTATTTGTCGGCGCTGCTGATTTCAGGGGTGCTAGCTTTTGTCTTCGCTGGGAAATTTCGGGTCCTGCCCCATTCAGAAAAATCGATGCTCAGTGTCATGGCTCTTCATTTCGCCATCTGGGTTTCTGTAGGATCGATTGTCGAAGTTGCATTCTTCAATCCCGCCCTGGGAGGCGCCGTAGTTGGTGCGCTGCTAAGCGTTGGATTGCTTACCAGACTAGTTTGGTGGCTGGCTGCATTTGCCCCCAACCTTCAAGCTGCGAAATGGATCTATGCGCTGCTTTCGACAGGGAGCGTTCTCGGAATATCGTACGTATCCCAATTGAGCGAAGCTACAGAGGCCTGGCCAATGTACGCCTTGATGCTCCCCTACGTCGTTGCGTTGCTATTCTGGCATTCATTCGACGTTGCTGCATCGCGTCGCCTCAAGCCTAGGCGCTTTATCAAACTGCTAGATGGCCACTTGCCTTCGGCCTTTGCCTAAGTCGGCCAACACTGAAGGACCGACCGGGGCGCAGTCCTTATGGAATGGCTGCTTGCTCTTCAGCGTTCATGCTTGCGATCCACATTGCCTGGCGTTCGGGCGTATCCTTCATGACCTCTGACATCATTGCTGATGTCATATCGCACAACGCTTGATCGGACATTTGTGTGGGATCCTCTGTGTTCAGAAGTTCATCAAAACTGTCCGGTAGTAATTCAGGGTAGACACGCGCCATTAGTTCGTCCCAGTCAGCCTCGCTTGCGACGGCACGAGGGGAAAAGGGACTTTTTTTGCCGGCACTAATGGCCCCGACGACAGCGATGTCCAAATCGACGACGTTGACCCCGTACTGTTGCAGTTTGAACTTGTCAGCCTGCTGCATCGTAACGCCCCTTGCAAGAGATGCGCACAATGCAACGTCGCGCAATTCAAGAACAGAAAACAAGCGCGCCGTCGCTGATCCCATTTCAATCAGTTTAGCATCAGGCGCCGTCTGTAGGTGTTTCCAATTTTCCTGCAAGAAGTCATCCATCATTTCGGCCCCTTCCGCATATCCGGCGTCGAATGACTCTTTTTCCGAACCTAATCCTTCGGCAGAGTTTACGAAACCCACCAGTCGGTTCATCATCGCATTATAGTCTTCCGGCAATTCAGCTTTGATGAACTCAAACAGTCGGCCTTCCTCTGTGTTTGCGAAGGATGCTTCAAGTTCAGCAACCGAAACCGTGTTTTCTTCAACGCGTTGTTGATTGAGCATTTCACGCACAAAACCGGAAACAAAGATGCCGATAACGACAGCAACGAGAGTGGAGAGTAAACCGCCCACCAAACGACCAATGCCGCTATTGTCCTTCGGCTTGGCGGTTTCGTAACGGCGAGGAGGCTCTCGCTCCGGAGCTTGCAAGACCGGCTCAATTTGTTCTGGCTGCTTCTCCGTTTTCAATGGATTGACTTCGCTGCTTATGGCCTCCCTCGACCTTGGTGCGCCGCAGTTACCGCAAGATTGGTAGGCCGTTCGGATCGAAGCCCCGCATTCGTAGCAGTACGATTCAGGACCGAGAAACGCAGCTTTCTCCGAGCCGCATTTCGGACAAGCGGCTGCTTGGTCACTCACGTTGCTATTGCAGACCTGGCAACTTACCAACATCGCTCGCCCCCTAAAATTTCAGCCTACATGCGGGAGTTTGTCCACCATGCGTTTCTAGGTCAATCGCTGATTTAACCCCGGGGGGTACCCGAAAAACTTGAGGAACAACCCAACGTCCGCCATTGATTGGATTGGGGCACTTCGCGCAATTTAGGTCTTTCCCAGAAGGTGCAGGAAATGCCGAATGCCCCTTCAGACGCTCCAGTTCTGAGTAGCAAGGACTGCCTGGGCGTGATTGTGACTTGCCTTGCCAGAACTTGCCGATGTCGAGCGTGGTTGGACTCTCACAGCTTGCCAGCGGTCGTCACTGTGCCTGCTATTGAGCGAAACGCTCGTTGCCGAGCCTGCGGGCATAAGGGTGCGCATGTAGAAGTGGTTTGGCCGAAGGTGTCGGCAGGGCTGGCAAGCGATGTTACCAGCGCATCAAATTTGGCGCATGCCGCCGCCTTGAGGCGTTTCATTCGTGAGCACCCGTTTGGTGCGAAGGCTCTATAGGGGTGACATATTTTAAAGATGAACCGAACTTGGATGCGCTGGTACCTATTTGGTACCTGATCCAGTTACGGGAACAGCACAAGAGAGCGGGCCGCCTGCTATTGCGTTGATTCTAATGGTGCCGCTTAGGTGACTTGAACACCTGACCCCCGCATTACGAATGCGGTGCTCTACCAGCTGAGCTAAAGCGGCCCTTTTCGGAAGCCCGCATATACTGGCAGGGCAAGGGGGGCGCAAGGCCAGTTTTGCGGCGGCTCAGTCGTCGTCCTGGGCATAGTCGAGGGGCTGGGTCAGCGGCCCTTGCGGGGCCTTGGGGGCCGAGAGCGGGCCCTCTTCGGCCAGCGGCAGGGCCAGCACCCGGCCGGCTTCGAGTTCACGGCCATAGGATTCATAGCGCGGATGCACGAGATCGCCGACATCACCGAACGCATAGACAAGGCGGCTCCAGCTGCCGCGTTCGAAATCGAAGGCATTGCCCTTGGGGTCGATGTCCGACCAGTCGGCCTCGCGGGAGGCCGAGGCGGCCATCCGGCCCCAGCGCTGCGCCTCGACCGGGTCGCCATAGCCTTTCAGTGCCCGCTCCATCAGCAGGCAGAGGCGGGCGGTGGGGTTTTCCTCGACGAGGAGGGCAAGCGTGCGGATCGCGCCGACCCAATCGGCGGAGTCCATGGCGATCTCGGCCGTCAGGATGCGGCTTTCGCGGTGGCCGGGATTGGCGGCGGTCAGGGCTTTCAGCCGTGTACTGATGTTCTGGCGGGCATCCTGCGGAATGAGGCGGCGGGACAGTTGGGCCAGCGCCGGGTGCGGCCGGGCCTTCCAGCCGAGTTCGAGCACGCCCTGCGCGGCCTTGGTCTTGCCGTCGGTCATCAGGAAACGGGCGCCGTGATAGGCGGCTGGCGGAAAATCGGGCGCCGAGCGGATGGCGTCGGCGAGGGCCTTCTGGGCCACCTGTTTTTCCGTGTACGGAAGGCTCACGGCCTTGGCCGTATGCAGGACGGCGCGGCGGCGCTTGGCGTTCAGCGGCGTGATCAGGGCGCGCTTCTCGCCCATCGCCAGCGTCTCGATGGCCTTGTCCCAATCGCCCTTCGAGACCTGCAGGTCGAAGAGGGAGTTGAACGGCCAGTCGGCGTCGGATTTCAGGGCAAGCGCTTCGCGGGCGCGGTTTTCTGCCGTGAGCTGGTCGCCGCGCTCGGAGGCGGCGGTGGCCGCGCCGCGCAGGCCGGCGAGCTGGCCGCCGGGAAGGCGGGTGAGCAGGCCCCAGGCCCGTTCGGCGCCGGCCCAGTCTTCGTTGGCTTCTGCGGCGCGGGCTTCGAGGAGGAGTTTGAGGCGTTCGTCCTCGGCATGGCGCATCGCGCGGCGGGCGAGCTTGAGCGCAGCCTTCGCATCGCCGCCTTCGGCCGCGAGCAGGCCCTCGGCGAGCGCGGCGTTCGCCTTGCGAGTCTGCGAGAGACGGCGCGCCTTCGTGATGCGGCCTGGCAGGACCAGCAGCGCCGTGGCGAGCCACCAGCCAAGCGCCAGGACACCGCCCAGAAGGACGATGCCGATCACGGCCGCGCCTGTGTGCACCGCAACGATTTCCTGCCCGACCGGGAAGGTCACTTCACCGGGAAGGCTGAGCGCCAACGCGCCGAGCACAGCGCCGGCCGCGACGAGGAGTATGACGGCAATGAACAGGAAAAAGCGGCCCATGACCCGTCAGTTCCCCCCTTCCACAAGACTGAGGCGGACATCTTCCAGTGCCTCTTCGAGCGTGATGCGCCGGTTTGCCTGCCGGGTCCAGTCTTCGGCGGCGCGGGCGGCGGCAGTATCGAGCGGGGCGAGGGCCTGCACGCTTGCAGGGAGGTCGCCGTTCGCGAGGGCGGCGGAGGCAGCATCAAGCGCCTTGGAGGTGGCCGTGTGCTTGCCGTTCGCAGGGCGGACACTGACCGCGTCACCAAACACCCGGTCGACCCAGGAGAGCCTGCCGGAGGTTTGCGGCGTGGTTGCCTTCAGCACGGCGGCCCGCACGGCCGGGAACTCGGACTGCAGGCGCGTGAGGGCCGTTACGCCGGACACATAGGGGGCGAGGCGTTTGACTTCGTCATTGTCCGGCACGGCATTGCGCAGGGTGCGGTAGTCGGCCTCGAAACTGGTGCCGCGGCGGACGGCGGCTTCGATGGCGGAGAGGGCAAGGGCGGCCTCGGCGCGGTCCCCGCTCGATTTGACGGCAGCGCGCGTTTCGAGAACGGCGTTCTTGCTGGCTTCCTCGAGGCTCGCAAGGCGGGTCGTCAGGGCGGTAACGTCCGCAGACGGAAGGCCGGATGGGGTGGACGGCGCGCGGCCTTCGAGTGCGTCGATCCGGGCGGTGAGGGCGGCGATGGCTTCGGGGTCACCGCCCGCCGCGACGGCGGCATCGAGACGGCGGGAGGCGGCATCGAGTTCGCTGATCAGGCCGGCGAGTTCGGCGGAGGCGGCGGCGGGCTCGGAGAGCTTCTCGTCAATCGCGGCCTGCACGGCAGCGACCTGATCGAGGCGCTGCTCGAGCCGTTTCTGGGCTTCGTTTTCCGGCTGCAGATAGTCCGCGCCATAGATGCCTGCCACCGCGCCGATCAGGGCGGCGGCAAGGCCGGTGGCGGCGAGCGCCATCCAGCCGGGCCCGCCCGCACGGGGCGAGGCCGCGTCCGGCTTGGCCGGAGCGGGCTCGAACTGGGCGTCTATCGGCGCACCGGTCCGGTCCAAATCGCTGAAAGGGTCGTCGCTCATGTCGCCTATATGGGCAGCTTCAGGTTTCAAAAGAGTGTGGCACAGCGGCGATTCAAGGGCAAAGCGCGCGGGCGGCGAGGCCGAGGGCCTCCATCAGGCTGTCCTCGTTGGGCCGTTCGGCGATCCATGTGCCGAGACCGGCGCCCTCTTTCAGCGGAGCGGCGGCCGCAGCGGAGATGGCAACGAGAGCGGCATGAGTGAGGTTCGGGCGGAGGGCCGCAAGGGCTGCGGCGGCCTTGGCGGAGTGGATGAGGACGATCACCGGCGTGCCCGACGCGAGCGTGGCGGCCGCCTCGGGCGCAAGCGCGGCGGCAGGGTCTGTACGGTAGGGCGCCGTGAAACGCGCATCGAGACCGCCGGCTTTCAGCGCGGCGACGAGGTCGCCGGCGGCGGCTTCGTTGGCGATGTGGAGGAGGGGGCCTTCGGGGCGCGCGGCGAGGATCAGGCGGGCGAGGTCTTCGGCATTGCCGTCGCCTTCGATCACGGATTCAAAGCCAGCCTTGCGGGCGGCTTCGGCGGTCGAGGGGCCGACACACCAGGCGGTGAGGCCGCCGGCGCCAAGTGGCCGGACGCCATTCGCGCTTGTGAAGACGATGTGGCGAACGCCGATGAGCGCGTCCGGGTCGAGGCCGGTTTCGACAATGGTGAGCATCGGCGAGAGGAGGGGCGTGTAGCCGAGGCGCGCGAGGTGATCCGCCGTGTCACGGGCGCCGGGCAGCGTCCGCGTCACGATGACGGAAAGGCTCACCGCTCATCCCCGAAGACGGGCAGTTTGCCTTGCGCGGAGTCGAGGATCTGGTTTGCGACCTCGCGGCCAAGCTCGGCGAGCTGGGCGATGGAGGCGCCCTTGCGGGCCGTGCCAGTCGCGCGCCAACGCTGGTCGCCCTTCACGCTGAGTACTTCACCGGTGAGGCGCCAGTCATCGCCTTCATCGGAAAGGTGCGCGGCGATCGGTGTGCGGCAGCTGCCGTCGAGCATCGTGAGGAAGGCGCGCTCGGCTGTTGCGGCGGCTTCGCTGACCGCGACATTGAGCTTGGCGAGCGCGGCGCGCAGTTCAGCGTCGGCATCTTCACGGGCGACGACGCCGATAATGCCTTGGGCTGCGGCGGGCAGCATGTCGGTCAGCGGGATGGGGGTTGCCATGTGATCGTAGCCAAGACGGCGAAGGCCGGCCATGGCGAGGAAGGTGGCATCGGCCTGGCCTTCTTCGAGTTTGCGCATGCGGGTCTGGACGTTGCCGCGGAAGGTGACGACCTCAAGGTCTGGACGCAGGGCGAGGGCCTGGGCTTCGCGGCGCAGCGAAGCGGTGCCGAGACGGGCGCCCTGGGGCAGGTCGCGCAGCGAGGTGGCGGCTTTCGAGACAAACCCGTCACGCGGATCTTCGCGTTCCGGGAAGGCGACGAAGACCTGCCCGGCAGGCAAAAGGGAGGGGACGTCCTTGAGGCTGTGCACCGCGATATCGATCTCGCCGCGTGTCAGCGAATCGTCGAGTTCGCGGGTGAACAGGCCCTTGCCGCCGGAATTGATCAGGCGCTCGGTCGTCAGCTGGTCGCCGGTCGTCGTGAAGGTCACGATCTCGGCTTCGATGGCGCCGGCGGAAGCTCCCTTCAGGCTGGCAGCAATCTGGTGGGCCTGCGCCAGGGCGAGGGGCGAGCCCCTTGTGCCGAGGCGGATGGAGCGGGGCGAGGCGGAGACGCGGCGTTCAGTCATTGCGCTGCTTAACCGGGGATTTCGAAATTGCCAACTCGCAGGCGGTTGACGCAGGCGCAGGGCAGCGTTACGGAAATTTATCGTTAAACGGAAAGTCCGTTTGGAGGAGACCCCCACATGTTCCGTTCCGCCGTTTCGGCGCTCGCCCTGGGCCTTGCCCTGGCCGCCTGCGCCCCGAACCCGACCACCGCAGCGCTTAACAAGAAGGCCGGCGCAGAATCTGTCGAAGAGACGAGCGCCCGGCTGAACGCCTGGTTCGATGCCAAGTATGAAGAGCAGCTGCAGTTCAGCCCTGTGCAGATGACCTTCCTCGGCCGCAAGGACAAATACGACCAGATCGACTGTTTCACCTTCGCCTGCGCCGATGAGCAGCTGGCCTGGATGAAAGCGGCGACGGATGAGCTGAAAGCCTCGTTCGACTATGACACGCTGACCCCGACGGATCAGGATTCGTATGATCTCTGGGTCTACCAGTATGAGCGCGCCGCTGCCGGCGTGCAGTATCGCAACAACGGCTTCGTGTTCGACCAGATGAATGGTCTGCAGAGCTTTGCGCCGACCTTCCTGATGCAGTTCCACGCTGTAACGGAAGAGTCCGATGCCCGCGCCCTGATCGCGCGTTATACCGCCACGGCCAAAGGCCTGCGGGATGCGCTCGCCATCTCGAAAGAAAGCGCCGCGAAGGGTGTACACGCACCGAAGTTTGCCTATGAAGGCGTGATCGACCAATCGAAGAAGATCATCACGGGTGCTCCGTTCACGGACGGCCCGGACTCGGCGATCTTTGCCGACTTCAAGACCGACGTCCAAGCCCTCGTTGACGGCGGCAAGACGACGCCGGAAGTGGCAGCGACGCTGATTTCGGAAGCCGAGACCGCGCTGAAAGGCGATTTCCTCGCGGTGTACAATGAGATCATCGCGTTTGCGACCGAAGACATGGCCAACTCGCCCGACCCGGCAGGTCCGCAAGGCGCGAACCTCCAGCCGAACGGCGCAGCCTATTACAACTTCATGCTGGCCGGCCAGACGACAACCTCGATGACGGCGGACGAGATCCATGACCTGGGCCTCGCCGAAGTGGCCCGCATCCAAGCCGAGATGGAAGCCATCAAGACGGAAGTCGGCTTCACCGGCACATTGCAGGAATTCTTCACCAGCATCCGCGACGACAAGGACAACGAGCAGCACTATTATCCGGACACGGATGAAGGCCGCGAGGCCTATATTGCGGACGCCACAACCGCGATCAACAATATCAAGACTAAGCTGCCCGAGTATTTCGGCATCCTGCCGAAGGCTGACCTGGTCGTGAAGCGCGTCGAAGCCTTCCGCGAACAGCCGGGCGCTGCCCAGCACTACTTCCCGGGCACACCGGACGGCTCACGCCCCGGCATCTACTATGCCCACCTTTCGGACATGAAAGCGATGCCCAAGGGTGAGCTGGAAGTGATCGCGTATCATGAGGGCCTGCCGGGTCACCACATGCAGATCTCGATCGCGCAGGAGCTGACCAGTGTGCCGCAATTCCGCACGCAGGCGGGCTTCACGGCCTATTCGGAAGGCTGGGGTCTCTATTCGGAGAAGCTCGCCTCCGAAATGCCGGGCACGTTTGAAGATCCGTACTCGGACTTTGGCCGCCTCGGCTCGGAAATCTGGCGCGCCATCCGTCTCGTCGTCGATACCGGCCTGCATTCCAAAGGCTGGACCGAGGAGCAGGCGGTTGAGTACTTCCTCGCAAACTCCGCCATCACCGAGGCGCAGGCCCGCTCTGAAGTGCAGCGTTATATCGTGATGCCGGGCCAGGCGACGGCCTACAAGATCGGCATGATCCGCATCCAGCAGCTGCGCGCGAAAGCCGAAGCGGAGCTGGGCGACAAGTTCGACATCCGCGCCTTCCACGACACCGTGCTTGGCGGCGGCGCCCTGCCGCTCGACGTGCTGAGCCGCAAGGTCGACCAGTGGATTCTCGGCGTGAAGGCCGAAGCGGCCGCGCCGTCCGAGTAAACCGGACGCGATCTGAATTGAGCCCTTCCCGGAATCGGGGAGGGCTTTTTTCATTGCGCGGACGCCGGCCTTGCGATTTGATAGCGCTATCAGAAAATGCGGGCGGAGGTGTTTCGATGCGGAACTTGTTGGCATCTGCGATGGCGGCATTGGCGCTCGGCGGGTGTGCCACCCCGGCTGAGCCCGAGTTCGTACCCGGCCAGGCGAACCCGCTGGTGCGGGACAAGTTCACGGCTGATCCGGCGCCGATGGTGCATGACGGGCGGCTGTATCTCTATGTCGGCCAGGACGAGGCGGGCGAGGGGGAGATGTTCCGCATCACGCGCTGGCTCGCCTATTCGACCGATGACATGATGACCTGGACCGATCACGGGCCGGTGCTGGCGCCGGAGGATTTCAGCTGGGCGAGCCGGGACGCGTGGGCGTCCGAGGTGATCGAGAAGGATGGCCGGTTCTGGTTCTACACTACGGTCGAGCATGACGAGAGCGATCATGGCAAGGCGATCGGCGTGGCGGTGGCGGACTCGCCGCTGGGGCCGTTCAAGGATGCGCGCGGTACGGCGCTGGTGAAGAACAGCGACACGCCGGACGGGCCGCACTGGTGGGACGATATCGACTCGACCGTGTTCGAGGATTTGGACGGAAAAGTCTGGCTCTACTGGGGCAACAGCGTGCTCTACTATGCGCCGCTTGGCGCGGACATGATCAGCCTTGCGGACGAAATCCGCACCGTGCCCATGCCGCATTTCGTGGAAGGCCCGTGGCTGTTCAAGCGCGGCGACCTTTACTACCTCGCCTATGCGGGCATCGATGCCGCCGAGCATGAATGGGAGCAGATTTACTATGCAACCGCGCCGTCCGTGACGGGTCCCTGGACCTTCCGTGGAAAGATCATGGGGATCGCGGAGAACAGTTTCACCATCCATCCGGGGATCGTGGAATTCGGCGGGGACTGGTATCTGTTCTACCATGACGCCTCGCAGACGATTGACGGAGTAGCGGGCGCGCTGGGGCGCAGGTCCGTGCGCGCGGAGCATCTCTATTTCAATGCGGATGGCACGATCCGGCCCGTGGTGGCGACCGAGGGCGGGCTGACGCTGCCGCGGGAGGATTGAAGCGCCTTTCCCCGCGTGACCCCTTGCCTGCAGGGCTGGTGCACATAGGCTGGCGTGCAACGAGGAGCCCTGCCATGCACCTGAAATTTGCGCCCGAGACCGAGACGTTCCGCGCCGATGTGCGCCGCTGGTTCGAGACCGAGTTCCCGAAGGACATCATCGCCAAGTACAAGGCCGGCCTGCCGCTGACGACGGCGGAGGTGCGCCGCTCGGAAATGGCGCTTGGCGAGAAGGGCTGGCTGGCGACGGCCTGGCCGGTGGAGCATGGCGGGCCGGGCTGGGGCCTCGAGGAACAGTATGTGTTCGACGAGGAGCTGGAGCGCGCAGGCGTGCCGACCGTCACGCCGATGGGCGTGATCTATGTCGGGCCGGTGATCTACACCTTTGGCTCTGCCTTGCAGAAGGCGCAGTGGCTGCCGGGCATCCGCGATGGCTCGGTCGGCTGGGCGCAAGGGTACTCGGAGCCGGGCGCGGGATCGGACCTTGCCAGCCTGCAATTCTCGGCCGAGCTGAAAGACGGGCGCTATATTCTCAACGGCCACAAGATCTGGACCTCTGCGGCGCAGCATGCCGACTGGATCTTCCTGCTCGCCCGCACCAGCCAGCGCGAGAAGAAGCAGGAAGGCATCAGCTTCATCTGCTGCCCCCTGGATGCGCCGGGCGTGACCGTGAAGCCGATCATCTCGATCGACGGGGCGCATGCGTTGAACGAGGTGCTGTTCGACAATGTCGAGGTGCCGGAAGCTTACCGGATCGGGGAGGAGGGCAAGGGCTGGAGCTATTCGCAATACCTGCTCGGCTTCGAGCGCACCTCCTATGCGCGCATCGGCGGCAAGCGGGCGATGCTGCGGCATGTGCGGGCGCTGGCCTCGGCTGTGCCGGAGGGCGGCAATGAGCGGCTGATCGATGATGCGGGTTTTGCCGGACGGCTTGCGGGCGCGGAGATCGCGGTGGACGGGTTGGAGATGACGGTGTTCCGGATTCTCTCGGCGCAGGTTTCGGGCGGCTCGGTCGGCGACGCCTCATCGACCGTGAAGATTCTCGCGACGGAGACGCACCAGCGGATCACGGAATTGTTCCTCGACGCGGCGGGGCCGTTCGTGGGACACCGCGCGCCGTCGGCGGGGTCTGGACCGCGCGATGTGGCGAGCTATTTCGGCGGCCGGGCGCAGTCGATCTATGGCGGCACCAACGAGATCCAGAAGAACATCATCGCCCGCAAGGTGCTGGGACTTTAGCGCATGAAGCTTTTCGGAATGCCTGCTGCGCCGCTCGTGCTGACCGTGGCCGGTATGCTGCCCTTTGCGGCGGGCGCGGGCGTGATGCTGGCCGCAGCCGATCAGCCGATCCTGAAGGCGCAGGCGGGGCTGGTGCTGCTGGTTTACGGCGCGGTGATCCTGTCTTTCCTTGGCGGGCTGCGCTGGGGCGCGGAAATCACGGCGCAGGATGAGACGCCCCGCGCGGGCGTGCTGGCTCTCTCCGTGGTCGGATCGCTGGCCGGATGGGGCATTGTGCTGTGGGCGTTTTTCGGCGGCGCAGGCTGGCCGGTGTTTGCCGCGGGCGCGGGGCTGCACCTGCTTCACGGGCTGTGGGATGCTGGCGCGGGCGGATTGCCCGGATGGATGCGGCGCGTGCGGGTTATCGGGGCGGCGTGCGCGGTGGCGGCGCTCGGCGCGGGCGCGGCGGCCTATTTCGTCTGATAGGTGCGGAAGGTGATCGCGGCGGCGGCGAAGCTGATGGCGGCGAGCGCGAGCGAGGCAACGCCGTTCCAGCCGGCCATCGACAGGCCGATGAAATAGAACGGCGCATCATTGCAGAGCGGGATCGAGATCGGCTCATCGAGGCTGCCCATCTCGAGCGGGTTCATCCCGCCGGAGGAGCACCCCGAAGGCGGCGGGAAAATCTTCCACTCGACGCCGGCATGATAGGCCGCGACGACGACACCGGTGACGAAGACGAGGCCGATCAGCACGTTCAACGCGACAAGGAAGCGCCGCTTCGGCACCAGGCGCCAGATGCCTAGGCCGGTCAGCGTCATGGCGATCAGGGCCCAGTAGACCTCCCGCTGGCGAAGGCAGAGCGGGCAGGGGGCGAGATTGCCGAACCGCTCGAACGCATGCGCCGCCGCCAGCATCAGCGCTGAGGCCACCAGCGCGAAGACAGGCCAGCGCCAGCCGGAGAGGAGCGGGGAGAGTCGGGTCATCGGCCGCATTCAAGCCAGCCAGCGGCGAGGCGCAATGCGGCGCAGCGCCGCGAACGGCGGCGCCCTCGCCGCACGGGGGCAATTGACAGGCCGCGCCCGCCTGCGGCAGGAACCGGGTCGCCGATGCACAGGGCCCCTGTGGTGAAATGGTAGACGCGGCGGATTCAAAATCCGCTTCCGCAAGGAGTGCTGGTTCAAGTCCGGCCAGGGGCACCATTTTTTATTGATCCCGTATCGCAGCTGCGCGGCTCAAATGGATCGCGCTCAGGGCTGCGGATTGATTCCGTATCGCCGCTGCGCGGCTCACATGGACCCGGCTCAGGGCTGCGGGGCGTCAGGCCGGAGCGGCGGATAACCGCTTTTGCGATGCTTTCAGACTTAGCAGCGCGCTGATTGCCGGGGGCGGGGGGCTGACCTAGACTTGGCGGCAAGCACGAAGCCGGGGGAGGGCGCAGCACTTGGTTATTGCACCGTCTCCGGTGATCGGGCGGATCGGGCATGAGCGCGAGCCGATCGTGGTGATTGACGGGTTCAGTGCGGACCCGGCGGCGCTGGTCGAAGAGGCGGCGGCTCTACACTATGAGAAGCTCGGGCCGCATTATCCCGGCATCCGGGCGCCGGCCGCCTCGGCCTATCTCGCGGCTCGGATGGACCTCCTGCAGGAGGTCTTGTCGGGCGTATTCGGGGTGTCGCGCGGGGCCGACCTCGTCGAATGCAACTACTCGATCGTGACGACGCCGCCCTCGGCGCTGGCGCCGATCCAGCGCCTGCCGCATTTCGATTCCACCGACCCGGGGCGGATCGCCATCCTTCACTATCTCTGCCGGCCACTGGACGGGGGCACGGCGTTCTACCGGCACCAGGCGACGGGGTTCGAAACGATCAGCGACTCGCGACTGGCGGACTATTCCGAAGTACTCGAAGCCGAAGTGGCCGTGCGCGGTCATCCGCAAGCGGAGTATGTGCGGGCTGACACGGCGCTGTTCGAGCAGACCTACAGGGTGGACGCGGCGTTCAACCGGCTGGTGATCTATCGCGGCTGGTCGCTGCATTCCGGAGCGATCCCCCCGGACCTGACCTTCTCGCCCGATCCGCGCAAGGGGCGCCTGACGGTCAATACTTTCCTTCAGGCGCGCTGAGGCCCGCAAAAGGCCCGGCGAGGGGATAGTCCGCCTCCGGAACATAGCGCGAGGGCCCGGACGCGCGGGGTTGGCTCGAATAGAGATGGAAATGGGTGGCCTGCCAGGCGGGGCTGGCATGCCTGTGGTGGCGCTCGGCCCAGGCGCGGGCATCTTCCAGCGGCGTGCCGTGGCAATAGGCGAGGGTGATGTGGGGCGTGTAGCCTTGCCGCTCGAGCGGGATGCCGAGGCGGCGCGCGGCGCGGGCGCAGGTAGCGGCGAGGCCGCTCAGTTCGCCGGTCTCGCGAACGCGGGCCCAGACGGCGGTGGGCTCGCGCCGGCCAAACCAGCCGGTGCCCTCGACAGCGATTTCGAAAGCGGGCGGGGCGATCTCGCCGAGCAGGTCGTCGAGGTCGCGGGCGGTCTGGTGAGAGAGCTCGCCATAGAAACAGAGGGTGATGTGGAAGTTTTCCTCCGGCCGCCAGCTCGCGCCGGGCAGGTCCTTCTGCAGCTTGCGCAGCGGCCGGGCGACTTCCGGCGGGACGGGCAGGGCGGTGAACAGGCGGAGCATGGCGCCGTGTTTTGAGCATGCGCGCGGGCAAAAGAAAACCCGGCCGGAGCCGGGTTTGAAAGTTCGGGTGCGGAGCGTTCAGGTCAGCCGGCCAGATGGTCCAGCTTTCCGAAATGCTCGGCGAGCAGGTAGTAGAAGGTCACGCGCGATTTCTGGCCCCCCTCGGCCTTCATTGCGTCGCAGACGGCGGCAATGCCGGCGTCGATTTCCTTCTGGTTGAGTGCGACGCCAAGTTTGCCGCGGCACCATTTCTCCCGGATCCGGTCAAGTTCTCCGCCATCGGAACAGGCAACCACGGCGCTGTCCTTGTTGCGGAGGGCAATCCCCAGATGCCCGACGATTTTTTCAGCTGCGGCCTGATTGTAGGATTTGGCGTATTTTTTCACATTCTCTGCGTATGCCGACGCGTCAGCCATATTCTTCCCCTTATAAAGTATTGGCTCGTAATGCTGCGAACAGTGGAATTCACAGTTAGCGGGAACTTAAGTCCCGCTACAGGCGAGTCAACTGTGATTAGCTGTTCACTGCCCTGAGAGAATTGGAGTTTCTCGTGGCCATGGTGCGACCGCCAGATAAGGCGACCGGAGGCACAAACCGGGGTCAAATTAACGTCAGATTAAATTGATCCGTGCGCTATCGGTGAGCGAAGCTGCATGGCTGTATTCGGTAACTCTGGATAGAATTACCGGGCATCCGGAATGCGGATTCTATTGCAGTTGCAGCCGAGGGGCTCCATATGTTTGTCCAAACGGCGCTCAGGTAGCGCCGCGATCACAGAAAGGGTTGTGAAACCAATGAACGACTTCAACCGGACTTTCGGCGCTGTCGATGCCCGGTCTGCCGACACCTCGGTGGATGCCGGCCTTCGCGCCTTCATGTTGGGCGTGTACCAGAAACTCGCCCTTGGCCTTGCCGTCGCAGGTGGCCTCGCATTTGTCGTCGGGGCGAACCTCGTCCCGGCGCTCACAGCCTTCGTTTATGAACCGACCGTGTTCATGGTCATCCGGTTTGCCCCGATGGTGCTGCTACTCGGCGCCATGTTCCTGATGCGTCGCCCGTCGCCGCTCGGCTCGGGCATCTTCTACTGGGCCATCGTGACCCTGATGGGCCTCAGCCTCTCCATGTGGGTGGCTGGCGCGACCGGAACGATTGAACTCTCGCGCCGTGGCGGCGCTGTCATGAACCCGCAGGTCATCGATATCGCGAAGGCCTTCTTCATCACGGCAGGCGCGTTCGGCGGTCTCAGCCTCTTTGGTTACACGACGAAGATCAACCTTCGTCCGATCGGCGTGTTCGCAAGCTATGCCCTGATTGGCGCCGTGCTGCTCGGACTCGTGAGCCTTCTGTTCCCGCCGTCGAGCATGCTGGGCCTGCTGATCATGGGCGTTGTGCTCGTGGTTTCGGGTATCCTGATCGCGTTCGACACGCAGATGCTGAAAGAGAACTATTACGACTTCCAGGGTGACGTGCGGTCTTTGGCCGTCATGACCAACCAGGGTGCGTTGAACTTCTTCATCTCGTTCGTGAACATCTTCCAGATCATGATGTCACTGCTGTCGAACGACTGAACCGTCGCTTAAGCAGCCTCAAGTCAGCGCCCCGCGAGCCCGTCTCGCGGGGCGTTTGTTTCTGGGCCGCATTGCACGCGGGCCCGGCCTCGGCTAGGGCGTCCAGCGAACCCGTTCCCAGGCCCATTCCGAGGAGATTCCCATGGCCCGCAAGAAGATTGCCCTTATCGGCTCCGGCATGATCGGCGGTACGCTCGCCCACATCTGTGCCCGCGAAGAGCTCGGCGACGTGATCCTGTTCGACATCGCGGAAGGCCTGCCGCAGGGCAAGGGCCTCGACATCGCGGAATCGACCCCGGTCTACGGCGCCTCGGTGGGCCTCAAGGGCGTCAACGACTATGCCGGCATCGCCGGTGCCGATGTCTGCATCGTCACGGCCGGCGTGCCGCGCAAGCCAGGCATGAGCCGCGATGACCTGCTCGGCATCAACCTGAAAGTCATGAAGGCCGTCGGCGACGGCATCAAGGCACATGCGCCCAACGCATTCGTGATCTGCATCACCAACCCGCTCGACGCGATGGTCTGGGCGCTGCGTGAGTTCTCCGGCCTGCCGCATGCGAAAGTCGTCGGCATGGCGGGCGTGCTCGACTCCTCGCGCTTCGCCTGGTTCCTGGCGGAAAAGACCGGCGTGTCGGTGGCCGACATCCACGCCTGGACGCTCGGCGGACACGGCGACGACATGGTGCCGATGGTGCGCCACTCGACCGTTGGCGGCCTGCCGCTGACCGAACTGGTGAAGCAGGGCTGGATGACGCAGGCCGAGCTCGACGCGATCGTTGAGCGCACCCGCAAGGGCGGCGGCGAAATCGTGAACCTCCTGAAGACCGGCTCTGCCTATTACGCGCCTGCCGAAAGCGCCGTCGTGATGGCGAAGTCCTACCTCAAGGATCAGAAGCGCGTTCTTCCCGTGGCATCTTACTGCCGCGGCGAGTTCGGCGTGAAGGACATGTATGTCGGCGTGCCGACGCTGATCGGGGCCGGCGGCGCCGAGCGTATCGTCGAGTTCGACCTGAACGCCGACGAGAAGGCGATGTTCGAGAAATCGGTTGCCTCGGTGCAGGGCCTGATCGAGGCCTGCAAAGGCATCGACGCCTCGCTCGCCTAGGACGCTTGCGGCCTTGCGCGCAGGTCCGGTCATCGAAACCGAACGGCTTGTGCTGCGTCCTCCGCAGGCGGAGGATTTTGGCGGCTTCTGCGAACTGATGGCCGATGAAGCGACTGCGCGGTTCATCGGCGGTCTTCAGCCGCCGGAGACGGTTTGGCGCACGCTCTGCGTGATGTCGGGCGCCTGGACGATCCGGGGCTTCTCGATGTTTTCCGTGATCGAGAAAGCAAGCGGGCGCTGGATCGGCCGGCTCGGTCCGTGGCAGCCGGAAGGCTGGCCCGGCACCGAGGTCGGCTGGGGCCTGCTGACCTCGGCGCAGGGCAAGGGCTATGCGATCGAGGGCGCCAGCGCCGCGATGGACTATGTCGTCGACATTCTCGGCTGGAGCGAGATCATCCACTGTATCGACGAAAAGAATGCGCCGTCGATCAAGGTAGCGGAGCGGCTTGGCTCACGCTTCCTGCGCAAGGCGGCCGCGCCTCCGCCCTTCAAGGACATGGAGTGGGACGTGTACGGACAGACAGCGGACGCCTGGCGCGCCCGGCGCTGAGCGTCAGTCCCAGCACTTGTCGTCGTCTTCATACTCCAGCTTGACGATTTCCCCGGTACGGCCGGAGATATCGATCTCGATCTCCTGACCGTCGCCGGTGCAGCCTTCGATCTCCCAATTGCCATTGCCGCGCTTGATTTCCTTGAACCAGGCGAGGCCGTAGTCATGGGCAATGTACCTGGCTTCGGTTTGGCTGACGCGGTAGTTGCGGCGATGTTCGTGGTAGTCGTCATCATCATCCGCCAGCGCGATCGGGGCAGGGGCGGCAATGGCAGATCCGATGAAGGCCATAGCAAGGACGCGTTTCATGTGTTTCTCCTTATGGGTCTGCAAGCGGGCGGCGAGGCCGGCGGGGACGGGGGAAAGATGCCCATGGCGACTGAACCGAAATTGAATGACGCGTTCACGCGAAGCGGCTGGGGGGAAATGCTCGCATGACGGGCGATGCTGATCCATCCGCATTTCCGGTCGACCGCGAGCTGCGTGTGCAGCTTGCCCTTGATGCGGCGCATGAAGCGCTGAGGCTCGCGCGGCGCGAGGCGGAAGGGGCGAAGGGTGATCCGGCACGGCTGAGATGGGTAGCGCTAGGAATTGTCAGTGCACTGCAGGGTTCGCTGGTCGCAGCTTTGTCAGGATATGAAACTGCGGAGCTGGAAGCCGTCGTCAATCCCTCACAGCCCGAGCGGATTGCGCCGGTCGCCTTCCTGCTGCGCCGGGCGCGCTCCAGTGAATATCTGAACCCGCCGGAACGGGTTGAGCTTTCAGGAAGCAGGCAGCGCGCGCTGGAGCGCGTGATCGATGTGCGCAATGCAGCGGTACATGCTCTTTCCGTCGAGCTGCCTCAGACATTTGCTGCGGATGTGCGCACCGCGCTGCATCTGATCGAGCATCTCGTCGTTGATGCGCCGGCATTTGATCCTGCGCCGGTCCGGGTTATCACGGCGTTGCTTGCGGATGAGGTTACAGGCCTGCGCAAGGCGCTGGCAAAGCTCGACGTGCTTTAACGTCAAAGTGACGCCTCGCGTGCAAGGCTTGCCGGATGCGCCGCCTTACGCCTTTGCTCGCCTGTCTGTTTCTCGTGCCGCTGATTGCAGCCGCGCCCGACACGTTCACGCGTGCCGATCTTGAAGCGCTGGAAGCTGAGCGGCGCGCAGCGATGTCGCAGCTTGCCGCGCTTGAGAGTGAAGGCGAGGTGGCCGTGACGGATATCCGCACGCTGGACGAGACGCTGCTGTCGACCGCGATGGAAGCGCGCCGCCGCGAGGAGCAGGCGAGCCGCGCGGAACTGGAACTCGTCAGGCTGGAGGCGCGGCGGACGCAGGCGCGCAGCGAGCTGCTCGAAAGCGAGACGGCGCTGGGGGATCTTCTGGCGGCGCTGGCGGCTGCGAACCGGCGCAGGCCGCCGGCGCTGGTGGTGAGCCCGGGCAATTCCGGCACCGCAATCCGCCGCGCCATCCTGATGCAGGCGACCTATCCGAAACTGTCCGAAAGGGCAGGGGCGATCTCGAATGAGATTGCCGAACTCAACACGCTTGAAGCGAGCATCCGGGCGGAGCAGGCACGGCTTGGGGCAGCCGAAGCGACACTGGCGCTGAAGAAGGAAGAGATCGAACTGTTGGCCGCGTCGAAGCGGGCGGCGTTCGAAGGCATCGCGGGCAATCTCGACGGTCTGCGTGACCGTGCAGACCGGCTGGGCAAGGAAGCGGGTACACTGCGCGAGCTTCTCGCCGCGCTCGAAACGAATGCGCCAAGCGCCCCGCGCGCCAAGCCTGAAGCGCGCCCCCAACTTGCAGCGCTGCGCACCTCGAAACCGGGCAAGTCGAAGCCGTCTGCCATTCCTGCGCCGTCCACGAAGAATACGGCTGAGCCGCTGGGCAAGTCTGCGCTCGGCGGGCTCAAGCAACCGGTTTCAGGCAGCCTGTTGCAACGGTTTGGCGCAAGCCTGCCGAGCGGCGGGAAGACAGAGTATGTGGTTTTCCAGACGCGGGCCGAAGCGCAGGTGACCGCGCCGGTGGGCGGCGTGATCGAGTTTGCGCGGCCTTTCCGCACCTATGGCCAGATGCTGATTCTGCGTACAAGTGACGGATATCATGTTATTCTCTCGGGCATGAGCCGGATTTATGTATCCGAAGGCCAGACCGTCAGTGCCGGGGAGCCCGTCGGCCGTATGCCAGACCGGGACGATCCTGCACCTGAACTGACCGTGGAATTAAGGCTTGGCGACAAGGTACTTGATCCGGCAAAGTGGATGTCCAGCGACGAATAGAGGGTCGCCCTTATGATGATGGAGTGGAACATGCGTTCATTGCTGACCGGAACGGCGCTTGGCGGGGTTCTGGGTGCCGTTGCAGTCGGCTTTGCAGCGATGGCCTGGCCCCAGCAGGAGACCCCTGCGCCGGAAGATCCGAGGGCGCTGACCTACCAGCAGATCGAGCTCTTCGCCGAGATCTTTGCCCGTGCCCAGCGCGACTACGTTGTTCCGATTGATGAAAAGGAAGCCATGTCAGCCGCCATCAATGGCATGCTGATGTCGCTCGATCCCCATTCGGGTTATCTGGACCCGGAGGATTTCCAGTCCCTGCAAGTCCAGACATCTGGCGAGTATGGCGGCCTCGGCCTCGAAGTGACCATGGAAGAGGGCTTCGTGAAAGTGATCTCGCCGATGGACGGGACGCCCGCGGCGGAAGCCGGCATTATGCCTGGCGACTTCATCACGGCCATCAATGGCAAGCCGATCATTGGCCAGACGCTGAACGACGCCGTGAAGGAAATGCGCGGTGAGCGCGGCACCGAGATCGAAATTACTGTCCTGCGCGAGGGCTCCGATCCCTTCGACGTCACACTTGTGCGCGAAGTCATCCAGCAGAAATCCGTCACCTGGCGCGTCGAGCCGGGCGACATCGGTTACATCCGCATCGCTTCGTTCAATGAGCGCACGAACCTGCTGCTTGAGGAAGCGATCGACGGGCTGAGCAAGGGGCCGAAGCCGAAGGGCATCGTGCTCGACCTGCGCAATAATGGCGGCGGGCTGCTGGATGAGGCGGTGAAGGTGACCGACCACTTCCTGTCAGGCGGCGAAGTGGTCTCCACGCAGGGCCGCCGGCCCGTCGATGTTGAGCGCCGCAATGCCAGCAAGGGCGAAGTGTTCAAGGGCGTGCCGATGGTCGTGCTGATCAATGGCGGCTCGGCTTCGGCCTCAGAGATCGTGGCCGGTGCGCTGCAGGACCGGGACCGGGCACTGGTGGTCGGAACGACCAGTTTCGGCAAGGGGTCGGTCCAGTCGGTCATTCCGCTCGGGGCTGACCGGGGCGCAATCCGCCTGACGACGGCGCGCTATTACACGCCGGCGGGCCGGTCGATCCAGGCGCTCGGCATCGAGCCGGACATCATGATCACCCAGGTGCGGCTGACCGAGGAAGAACTCGCCCAGATCGAGCGTTGGTCGGAAGCGGATTTGCCGCATGCCCTGCAGAACGAGTCCGGGGACGCGCGCGAGGAAATGCGCATGCCCGACGAGCAGCCGCCGGAAGGGTATGAGGGCGAGGACTTCCAGCTGGAGCGGGCGCTTCAGCTGCTGAAGGAGGGCCGCGCAACGGCCTCGCGGATGGCCTCCAAGGCTGGCTAAGACGTTAACTTTTTCAGGGCGCTAATTCTTAGCAGCGGGTTACAGCCCGAAGACTATTTGTTTGCCTCCTGTTAACCCTGCCGGGCGATCTTGAGGGTCTGATTTCCAGCCCCGTTTCAAGAGGTCGAGCCCATGGGTTACCGGCGCGAGTACGAGCCGTCACCGTTGCGCACAGGCATTGCCCATGCGGGCTTCAGCCTCGCCGTGTTTGGCGGTCTTGCTGCTGCCCTCGGCGTGGGCATTCATGTCACCGCCGATCCGTCTGCTGCAAGTCCCAGCCAGACCCTCGCCCTTTTCGAAACTGGCCCCTCGCCGGAAGAGACACGTCTTGCGCGGCTTGGCGACCAGGACGAGTACCCGCGCGGCGACATGGCGGCGCTTGAGAGCGGGGAGCTTCAGGTTGCCTATACCAATCTGGAAGGCGACGGCCTTCGCATGGAAGTGACGGGCGGCCAAGGCGGCCCATCGCCTGCGGCCTCGGAGTCGATCCGCATCAATGGCCGGATGGTGAAGGCAGGCGAATCGCTCAGCGAAGTGCGCCGCGGACCACAAACCGACGCGGCGCCCCTGCGCCTCGCCGCTGCAACGCAAACGCTCGCGCCAGCCAAAGCCAAGAGCAAGGCGCCCGCAGACATTTACGCGCGCAAGTTCTCGAACCCTGAAGGCCGTCCGATGGTCGGCCTGGTGATTGGCGGCCTTGGCCTCAATGCCACACAAACACAGCTCGCCATCGACGATCTTCCGGCCGATGTCACACTTTCCTTCGCGCTCGATTCAAAAAAGCTTGAGCACTGGATCAAGACGGCGCGCGCCGATGGTCACGAAGTGCTGATCGAAGTGCCGATGGAAGCCTACGATTATGGCCGGATGAAAATGCATCCGGATACGCTGCTCGCCGGCGCCGAACCGAAGGCGAACCTCGCTAGGCTTGATGCCATCCTGTCGCGCGCGACCGGATATTTCGGTATCGTGAACTATCAGGGCGCGAAGTTCGCCGCCGATGCCGCCGCCGCAGCGCCGGTCCTCGATCGTCTCAGCGAGAAGGGCCTCGCCTTCATCGACGATGGCAGCCTTGAACGGACCAACCTCACCTCGCTCGCCCGGGCAAGCAGCCTACGGTATGCGCGTGCCGCTGGCCCGATCGATTCGCGCCAGACTCCGGCAGATATCAGCGCCGAGCTGATGGATCTGGAGGCCATCGCCCTCGAAAAGGGTGTAGCGTTCGGCTCCGGTTACGCTTTCCCGGTTACGGTCGAAGCGGCGAAAGTGTGGATCTCGCAGCTGGAAGAGAAGGGCCTGATCCTGGCGCCGGTCTCTGCCATCAACAATGCCCGCCCTGTAGAGGTGCGCACTGGCAGCATTGATCTCACTGGTTTAAACACTGGCGGGTGACCCAGCCCAAGTTCGATTCCAGCCTCTACCGCCCGAATGTCGGACTGGCCTTGTTTTCCAAGGCCGGAAACGTGTTCATCGGGCGGCGCATCAATGGCCGCGGCCCGTTCCAGTGGCAAATGCCGCAGGGCGGGATCGATGACGGCGAAAGCGCCGTCAAAGGCGCCTTGCGGGAACTGGAAGAGGAAATCGGGGTTCCCGAAAAACTGGTCGATGTGCTCGAAGAGACGCCGGACTGGCTGCATTACGAGTTTCCGCCAGATCTCAAGAAACGCCTGCCGGGGCCGTATCATGGCCAGAAGCAGAAATGGTTCGCCCTGCGGTTCAAGGGCTCGGACAGCGACGTGCGGCTCGACCGGCATACGCCCGAATTTGATGCCTGGCGCTGGGCAAAGCTAGAAGAAACACCCGACCTGATCGTGCCGTTCAAGCGGCCGGTCTATCTCGAGGTTGCAACGCGTTTCCGCCGCTGGACGGAGCCGGTCCTGCCGGGCAAGGTGCCGCAGGGCTGACGGAAGGGCTGCAAATGCCGACATTGCTGATGATCCACGGCATTGGCTGCGATGCCAGTGCCTGGGACCGGATGAAGCCGCTGTTCGCGGCGGCGGGCTGGACCTGCGAGGCGATCACCCTGTTTCCGGACCGGCGCGTGCGCGAGAATCCGCCGGCCAGCCTGCCGGATCTCGGCTTTGCCGATTATGTCGAGGCGGCGGCAGCGGAAGCGCGGCGGATTGCGGCGCGCGACGGCGCGAAACCGGCCGTGATCGGGCATTCGATGGGCGGCCTGATCGCGCAGGTGCTTGCCGAGCGTGGCGAGGTGTCTAAGGCGGTGTTCCTGACACCGGCCCAGCCGAAGGATTGTGCGGCCATCGGCCTGCCGGTTGTCTGGACCTTCCTCAATGTCATCGCGAAGCAGGACCGCAAGCGGTCTTACAAGGTCTGGAAGACCGGGTTCAGCTGGGGCGTGCTGAACCGCGTGCCGAAGGCGCGACATGATGAAATTTATGCAGGCGCGCTCTACGATTCCGGCAAGGTGTATGGCGACATCACGGATGGCATCACGGTTGACGCTGCCCGTGTGAAGATCCCGACACTGACGATTGCCGCCTCGCAGGACCGGGCAACCCTTCCGCAAGGCGTGCGCAAGGTGGCCGCCAAGTATGCCGCCAGCCCGGTGAAGGGTGATTTCATCGAGTATCCCGATCATGCACACTGGATTGTCGATGAGCCGGGAACGGACAAGGTTGTTGCGGATATCGCCCGCTGGCTGGAGACGGCCGCATGACGGAAGACGAGCCGCACGGCGTTCACGACTACCTGACCGATCCGCGCAATGCGGATGTGCTGATCTCGGTGAATGGTGCACTGAAGCGGCGCGAGGAGGCGGTCGTCTCGGTGTTCGATTCCGGTTACCTGCTCGGTGATGGGGTTTGGGAAGGCCTGCGCGTCATGCAGGGCGGCGTGGCCTTCCTGCCGGAGCACCTGAAGCGGCTGTGGGCCGGCGCCAAGACCATCGACATGGATATCGGCCTCACGAAAGACGAGCTGACCGCGCGGCTGATGGACTGCCTGAAAGCCAACGGCATGACGGACGGCGTGCATATCCGTCTGATGGTGACGCGCGGCATCAAGAAGACGCCCTATCAGGGGCCGCGCTTCACGATCGGCAAAGCGACCATCGTGATCATCCCGGAATACAAGACACCGTTGCCGGAAGTTGCTGCGCGGGGTGTGAGCCTCTTCACGGTGCATGTGCGCCGGACCGGGCCGGCCGAGCAGGACCAGAAGCTCAACTCGCATTCGAAACTGAACTGCATCCTCGCCTGCATCCAGGCGGACAAGGCCGGTGCGGACGAGGCATTGATGCTGGACCCGGCGGGGTTTGTCGCGACCTGCAACTCCACGCACTTCTTCATCGTGCGCGACGGTGAGGTGTGGACCTCTCCGCCGGAATACTGCCTCGGCGGGATCACGCGTGGGAACATCCTGAGGGTGTGCCGGGAGGCCGGCATTCCGGCGGTCGAGAAGCGGTTTTCACTGTTCGATGTCTATTCGGCCGACGAGGCTTTCATAACCGGCACCTTTGCGGGCGTGACACCTGTGCGGGAAGTGGACGGCCGCGTGATTGAACAACTCGACGGCCCCGTCTCGCAGCGCGTTCGCAGCCTCTACAAGGAACTGCAGGCACGCAGCCTGACGCCCATCGCATGACGCGCGTCACGCGCATTGCGATGTGGTCAGGTCCGCGCAATCTCTCGACCACGATGATGCGCAGCTTTGGCGCGCGTGCGGATACTGCGGTGATCGACGAGCCTTTCTATGCGCCCTTCCTGGCGATCACCGGGCTGAACCATCCGATGACGGAGGAGATTCTCGCGAGGCACGAGACGGATCCGGGCAAGGTGATTGCCCACCTGACCGAAGGATCGCCAGGCGCAAAGCCGGTCTTCTACCAGAAGCACATGGTGCACCACATGGTGAAGGGCATCGCGATGGATTGGCTGGACCGGATCGATCATCATGTGATGCTGGTGCGCCATCCGGCACGCGTGATCGCCTCCTACCAGAAGAAAATGGAGACGCTGAGCCTCGAGGCGATAGGCGGGCAGGCGCAGCTCGACCTCTGGCTCCGGCTGGCGGAGGTCAAGGGGGCAGCGCCCGCTGTCGTCGATGCAGACAGGATTCTCGCGGCACCTGAAGTGACTCTCCGGCGTCTGTGCGCGGCGCTTGGTCTCGCGTTCGATCCGGCGATGCTGAGCTGGACACCCGGTCCGCATGCTGAAGACGGAGTCTGGGCGCCTCACTGGTATGATGCGGTCTGGACGTCGCGCGGCTTTGGCGAGCCGCCAGGCCCTTTGCCCGTGCTTGCGGGCGAGGCGGCCAGAATCGAGAAGGAGGCGCTCGTGAGTTACGAGCGCCTCCTCGAAGGTCATGTCTGACCGCAGGCTTACTCGGTCGTGGCCGTCACGGTGGCGATGCCCGAAGAGCCAAGAGAGGTCGTGTAGGGCGTGACATGGCCGGTTTCCGTGCCCCAGGTTTCGAACGTGGCGCAGTTTTCGGTGCCATTGACGCTTGAGCAGATCGTCTTGGCGGCTTCGTCCATCGTGTAAGCCACCGGTTCGCCGCCGTTGAAGCTCACGGTGCCTGTATCGCTGAACACGGCGACCAGCTTGTCGCCTTCGGCAGGCGCGAATTCGACGGTGGTGGTTGCGGCCATGGCGGGCAGGGCGGCAAGGGTCAGGGCTGCGAGGGCAAGGATAGTCTTCATGGTGTTTCGTCTCCCGGGAGTTATCTGTCGAAAAGTTCACTCTACGCGCGAGAATTGATAGCGCCGGTCTCGGCGGGCGCAACTGCCTTGGACAGAAAACGCCCCGCATGTTGCCATGCGGGGCGTCCCGGAACCCTGGGTTCGGATGGGCGTCAGACTTTCTGGCCGCACATGTTCAGGAAGCGGTTGCGCAGGTCTGCGTCCGATTTGAACACGCCGGTGAACTGCGTGGTGATCGTGGTGACATGCTTGTGGTGCACGCCGCGCGTCGACATGCACTGATGCTCTGCCTCTATGAACACGGCCGTGCCCATGGGAGCGAGGCTTTCCGTGATCGCATCGCAGATTTGGGCGGTCATCGTTTCCTGCGTCTGCAGGCGCTTGGCGAAGATCTCGACGACGCGGGCCAGTTTGGAGATGCCGACCACCGCATACGACGGCTTGTAGGCTACGAAGGCCTTGCCGATGAAAGGCGCGATGTGGTGCTCGCAATGGCTTTCCACTTCGATATTGCGCAGCATGACGATGTCATCATAGCCCTGCACATCCTCGAAGGTGCGGCTCAAATACTGAACCGGATCTTCGTCATAGCCCTGGAACCATTCCTTGTAGGCATTGACGACGCGCTTGGGCGTATCGAGCAGGCCCTCACGCTTCGGGTCGTCACCGGCCCAGGCGATGAGCGTGCGGACGGCTTCTTCAGCCTCTTGCTGGCTGGGACGGCGGACAGGGTCCACGCGCAATACATCTTTTTTGGGGGTCACGGCGTCCATGGTAATTGATCAGTCCTTCACTGAGGGACGGGGGTCGAGCCGGGGCAGATCGGCGCTCTGCGCTTCCTTGCACGGACTTAACGCCCGCCCGGAGTTGATACCCTCAGGGCGATAGTGAGGAACATAAGGCCGCTACCGGCCCGTTTCCAGAGGTGTCTACGGGGAAACCAAACGGGTGGATTTCGGGAATCTTGGCTTTCCCCGCGGCAAGTGGTATCCGCGCTGCGTGTTGTCGATCGCGTTTACCCTTTCGTGCTGTTGCCCCTGTTGCTGCTGACGCCGCAACACGCCATCAGGGCAGCTTGATACATGGTGCCCGACGCCCAACCCACGATCCCCTTCCGCGAGACAACATGACCCTCAAACTCTATGACACAATGACGCGCGAGAAGCGCGGATTCCAGCCGCAGGACCCGAGCCGGATCACGGTCTATGTGTGCGGACCGACGGTCTACAACTATGCCCATATCGGCAATGCCCGCCCTCCGATCGCCTTTGACGTCCTGCGCCGCCTCTTGTTGAAGACCTATGGCGAAGGCTCGGTCGTGTTTGCGCGCAACATCACCGACATCGAGGACAAGATCATCAAGGCCTCCCTCGACAGCGGGCAGCCGATTTCGGCCATCACGAAGAAGTATGCAGACATCTACAATGCCGACATGCTCGCGCTGAACGTGCTGCCGCCAAGCATCGAACCCTGGGCGACCGGGCACGTGCCGGAGATGGTCGAGATTATCGAGAAGCTGGTGCGCAAGAAGTATGCCTATGTCGGCAAGGACGGCGTGTGGTTCTCGGTCACCTCAATGTCCGACTACGGAAAACTCTCGGGCCGCAAGCCGGAGGATAATGAAGCCGGCGCGCGGGTCGAGCCGGGCGAGGACAAACGCGACGCGGCCGACTTTGCCCTGTGGAAGTTTGCCAAGCCGGGCGAACCGGAGGACGCGATCTGGGACTCGCCCTGGGGCAGGGGCCGTCCGGGCTGGCATATCGAATGCTCCGCCATGGCCGCCAAGCATCTCGGCCGGACTCTGGACATCCACGCCGGCGGGATCGACCTGCAATTCCCGCATCATGAAAACGAAATCGCGCAATCCGAATGCGCGCATGGCGAGCAGATGGCACGCTACTGGTTGCACAACGGCTTCCTCGACATGAGCGGCGAGAAGATGTCGAAGTCGCTCGGCAATGTCGTGCTGGTGCATGACCTCTTGAAGGAATGGCCGGGCGAAGTGATACGCTTTGCGATGCTGAGCGGGCATTACCGTGCGCCGCTCGATTGGACACCGGACTTGCTGAAGCAGGCCAAGACGACGCTCGACCGCATCTATGGCGCGCTGCGCCGCGTGTGGCATGTCGAAGGCGGCAAGGCCACCTATCGCGGGGTGCGCGAGGCGCTCGAGGATGATCTCAACACGCCCGAAGCGCTGGCGGCCTTGTCCGGCATCGCGTCTGCAGCCAACATGGCGGCGGACCAGAACGATCAGGGCATGATGGCGGCCACGCGGGCCGACTTGCTGGCGGCGGGTGAATTGCTCGGCCTGCTGACGAAGACACCGAAGGAATGGGAACAGGGCGGGGATGCGGACGAGACAGCCCGTATCGATGCCATGGTCGCCGCCCGGGTGGCCGCGCGCCTGTCGAAGGACTGGGCCGAGGCTGACCGGATCCGTAAGGCGCTCGCTGAAGAAGGCGTCGAAATCATGGATGGAGCCGGAGGCAGCACATGGCGGCGGATCTGAAAAGGCGAGGCCTTTTGGCCTTGATCGGCGCAGTGCTGATTTCGGCCTGTGCCAGTGCGCCTGCGGGCGAAGTGGCGGTAGCTGCCGAGCCGGACTATGCCCGCGTGTTCCTCGTGCGCCACGCAGAAAAAGAGACGGGCAGCGACCCCGCGCTGACGGCGGACGGCGCCGTGCGGGCCAAGGCGCTTGCGGCCCGTCTTGCTGGCGAAGGCGTGACCGAAATCTGGTCGACGCGGACCAACCGCACCGAGCAGACCGCTGCGCCGCTGGCGGCGGACCTTGGCCTCGCGGTGCAGACTTATGACGCCTCCACCCTGCCGGCCTTTGCCAGCTGGCTGCAGGCCTCGCCGGGTGTTAAGCTGGTGGTCGGACATTCCAACACGACGGACGCGCTTGCCGCGCTGCTCGGCGCCGATCCCGGTCCGGCGATTAAGGAGGCGACGGAGTTCGACCGGCTTTATGTCATCGAACTCGGTGCGTCCGGCGCGACCGCTACCCGAATTGAGCGCTACGGCGCGCCGTCCGTGAAGGTGGCTGAATGAACCGCGCAGGCACACGGGCGCCCGTCACCAACCTGCGGTCACTGCTGAACTCCCTGGTTGAGAACACCGAGGGCGAGTCGGTTACGGTTGGCGAACTGCTGAAAGCGGTCGGGCGGCGGGCTTATGGGCCTGTTCTGCTGGTGCTCGGTTTCATTGCCGTCAGTCCACTGACGATCATTCCCGGTTCCAACTGGGTGATGGCAACGCTGACCCTGATTTTCGCGCTGCAGATTCTCATCGGCCGGCAGACGCCTTGGCTGCCGAAGTCAGCCCTCGACTTCAAGTTCAAGCGTGAACATCTCGTGCAGGGCGTGAAGGCGGGCGAGAAGTATGCCCACATGATTGATGCGCTGGTGAAGCCGCGACTGACCTTCCTGACCGCGCCGCCCTTCGTACAGCTTGTCGCCTTGATCTGCATCATGGCTGCGGGGATCACTTATCCGCTCGGTCTGGTGCCCTTAGGTCCGTTGCTTCCGAGTCTGACGCTGCTCCTGCTCGGCCTCGCCCTGACGGCCCGCGACGGGATGGTGGTCGTCCTCGCCGCCGTCAGCTTCGGTGCAGCGATGTACCTGCTGTTGCAGGTTCTGCCGAAGGTATTGCCGAAAATACTCTCGCTGCTGCCGGTTTGAGTCCGGGGCCTGTCGAAACGGTCATTTGACGCTACGTCAGTCGACGGGCATCCCCCTCGTGTGACTCCTGGGTCATTTCTACACGAAACTCCCGTTGAGCCGTTGGTTGCCACCCAGCATCCGGCGGCTCCTCTTTGGCCCACTTGCCCGCGTGGCGGGGGCGGGCCATCTAGGGACCATGAGCGAGCTCTATCACAACCGCATCCTCGAACTGGCCGCGAGCATCCCGCATCTTGGGCGGCTGCCGGACGCCGAAGGTTCGGTCCTGAAGGTCTCGCGTGTCTGCGGCTCGACCGTGAATGTCGATGTGGCGCTGGATGCGGCGGCGGAGAAGATTGCGGCGATTGCCGTGGATCCCAAGGCCTGCGCGCTGGGGCAGGCGACGACGTCCATCCTTGCCGAACAGGCGGTCGGCGCAACGCTTGCCGAAATCCGCGCGGCGCGGGATGCGCTGCGCGCGATGCTGAAAGACGGCGCGCCGCCGCCGGAAGGCCGTTTCTGGGAACTCCGGCATCTGGAGCCGGTGGCTGACTATCCGCCTCGCCATGCTTCGACGATGCTGGCCTTCGATGCGGCCGTCGCGGCGATCGAAGAGGCGCTGGCGGCGCGGGCGGCGGCCTGACATGGCCGTTCGCCGCCGCATCGCCTACGCGCTGCTCGCCATCTACAAGCACGGGCCGAGCCAGCTGTTCCAGCTCGCCGGCGCGCGCTGTCAGCACGCCCCGACCTGCAGCGAATTCGGCGCCGAGTGCGTCGCCCGGCACGGATGGTGGCCGGGGGGCTGGATGGCGCTGGCGCGGTTTATCCGGTGCCGCCCGGGGGGCAGTCATGGTTATGACCCGGCCCCGGAAACGGTCCCATCCGTTCCGTTCTGGCAGCCCTGGCGCTATGGCGATTGGAAGCCCGGCCCGAGGGGCTCTTCAAGCGGACTGGTTGAATCCGGACCGGAAGCATGACATATCGGCGCCCATGAACGCGAACCCGTTCCTGACCGGCCTGACCGCACGAACTCGCCAGGGTGCCTGAAGCGCCCTTGGCCCGCACGCGCCGTGCGCGCCCCTTCATGCACCCGACAAAATCCTGACACGCCCCGGCAACCGCTCTGAAAACAGGGTGGGAATCCCGGTAAAGCCGCGTTAAGCACGGCCGCTCCAGATGCCCTTGCCGGATCACCAGAATTCGCCGCGCTGCGGCAAACCTTAGAAACGAAGACCCATGATCAACGTTACGCTCCCCGATGGTTCGAAGCGGGAATTTCCCGCCGGGGCCTCACCTCTCGATGTGGCCGAGAGCATTTCCAAATCCCTCGCAAAGAAAGCGCTGGCCGCGCGCGTGAACGGCGAACTGCGCGACCTCAAGCGCCCGCTTGAGGGCGATGCCTCGGTTGCCATCGTCACGGACAAGGACGCTGATGGCCTCGAGCTGATCCGGCACGACGCCGCCCACGTGCTCGCCCAGGCCGTGCAGGAACTGTTTCCCGGCACGCAGGTGACGATCGGCCCCGTCATTGATGACGGCTTCTATTACGACTTCGCCCGCAAGGAACCGTTCTCGACGGACGACTTCGAAAAGATCGAAGCGAAGATGCGCGAGATCGTCGACCGCGACCTGCCGATCGAGCGGCAGGTCTGGAACAAGGATGACGCCATTGCCCACTTCAAGGCGATCGGCGAGGCCTACAAGGCGCAAATCATCGACGACATCATCCCGCCGGGCGAGGCCATCACCCTCTACGCTCACAGCGACCAGTGGAGCGACCTGTGCCGCGGACCGCACCTGCCTTCCACGGGCAAGCTGCCAAAGGCGTTCAAGTTGATGAAGCTGGCCGGCGCCTATTGGCGGGGCGACAGCAAAAACGAGATGCTGCAGCGCGTTTACGGGACGGCCTGGGCCAGCGAGAAGGACCTGAAGGAACACCTCCACCGCCTTGAGGAGGCGGAGAAGCGCGATCACCGCAAGCTGGGCGCGCAGCTCGACTTGTTCCACCTTGATGGCCAGGCTGCTGCTGGTTCGGTCTTCTGGCATCCGAACGGGTTCCAGATCTGGCGCCAGATCGAAGCCTACATGCGCCGTCGCCTCGATGCGTCGGGCTACGAGGAGATCAAGACGCCGCAGCTGATGGACTCAGGCCAGTGGGAGAAATCCGGCCACTGGGGCAAGTACCGCGAGAACATGTTCATCGTGCCGGACTTCATTCCGGAAGGCGACGAGGGCGTGGAAATCTCGGTGCCCGAAGATGCCAGGCTCATGGCATTGAAGCCGATGAACTGCCCGGCGCATGTCGAGGTGTTCAAGTCAGGCCAGAAATCCTACCGCGACCTGCCGCTTCGCCTCGCCGAGTTCGGATGCTGTCACCGCAACGAGCCGCACGGCGCCATTCACGGCATCATGCGGGTGCGCCAGTTCACGCAGGACGATGCCCACATCTTCTGCCGCGAAGACCAGATCGTCGAGGAATCGATCCGCTTCTGCCGCCTGCTGGAAAGCGTCTACCGCGATTTCGGATTCCAGAAGATCGCGGTGAAGCTGTCAACGCGGCCGGCCGTGCGCGCGGGTGATGACGCGACATGGGACCGGGCGGAAGAGGGCCTCAAGGCCGCCGTCGATGCCGCTGGCCTTCCCTGCGAACTGCAGCCGGGGGAGGGAGCCTTCTATGGTCCCAAGCTCGAGTTCCAGCTGACGGATGCCATCGGCCGTGTCTGGCAGTGCGGTACGCTGCAGCTCGACTATGTGCTGCCGGAACGTCTGGGCGCGGAGTATACGGCGCCCGACGGCTCGAAGCAGCGGCCAGTGATGCTGCACCGCGCGATCCTAGGCTCGATGGAGCGGTTCATCGGCATCCTGATCGAGGAATTCGCCGGGGCTTTCCCGATCTGGCTTGCGCCGGTGCAGGTGGTCGTCGCGGCGATTTCGGATGATGCGGCGGGCAGCTACGCCGAAGAGGTCGCCGCCGAACTGCGCAAGGCGGGCCTGCGGGTCGATGTCGACCGGCGCAACGAGACGATCAACTACAAGGTCCGGGAACATTCGCTTCAGAAGGTACCCGTGATCGCGGTTGTTGGCGCCCGTGAAGCGGAAGAGCGCAAACTTGCCCTGCGCCGGCTTGGCTCGAACGGACAGCAGATCATCACGCTGGACGAGGCCCTCGTCTCGCTGGCTGAAGAAGCCCTGCCGCCCGATCTCAAGCGGGCCCGCTGAAACCCGGCGGTGACAAGCCCGGCGGCGGGCGACTAGACTGGTTCGCATGAACTACGGTCCCGTCCTCGCCGCCGCCTTTGTCCTTGGGCCCGTCATCGCGGTTCTCGGGGGTAAGGGTTTTGCGCCGCTTTTGGGGCTGACCGGACTGGCCGCCCTGTTCATTGCCCGGCCGAAGATGCCGCCCGCAATCTTCGCCCTTGCCGGTTTTGCTTTCATCGCCTGGGCGGCTCTGAGCGAACTCTGGTCGCCAAGCGGATCCGCTTTGATTTCGGGCAGCTTGCTGGAGGGCAGTTTCTCGGTTGAGGCGCGCAGCGTCTCGGCGGCTCTGTTGACGCTTTCAGCAGCGCTGACGATCGCGGCGAGTCTCCGCGCTGCGCCATCGGAAAAATCGTCTTCAATTGTAACCTGGATGCTGGGCGTCCAGGCCGCTCTGATCATTGCGGCATTGGCGTTGGCCGGACCCGTGTTGTCGGCTCTGTACGGAGATGACACCAGGCTGCTGAATGGGGGCGTTCAGGATTTGAGCCGCTCCGCGAACGTGCTTGCGCTGACCCTGCCTCTGCTATTGCCTCTGCTTATTGCCCGGGGAAGACTGAAGGGCGCGGTGCTTGCGGCGATTCTCGTGCTGGGCGCGGTAACGATGTTTGTTGTTGGCAGCAATGACTCGGCCGTCTTCGCAGTCTTGGGCATGGGCGCGGCTGCTGCGCTGGTCTTTCTGTTCCCACGCAACGGTTTTCGTTGGTTGTTCGGCCTGATCGCCGGATACATCGTTGCCGCACCGATCCTGTTCACAGGACTCATCAGAGTCCTGGACCCGATAGCTGCCAGCCTGCCGGGCTCGTTCCGTTCGCGTCTCTGGAGCTGGGAATACGTGATCGGGCGGGTGCAGGAAGCTCCGTTCACGGGTCACGGATTGGGCGCCTCGCGGCAGTGGAAGGCAACCTTTGAAACGCTTCCTGACAAGCTCGCGCAGTTGCCAGACCACTGGAAAGATTATCCGATCGTGCCGGGCCATCCCCATAACATGGCGCTCCAGATCTGGGCGGAGACCGGACTGATCGGGGCCCTGCTGGTGGCGCTCAGTCTCGTCGCCCTGGCGTTCCATTTGCCCCGGCCTCAAAACGTGAGGCCCGAGGTTCGCTTCGCCGCCGCAGGCCTTGCGGGGGCTGCGACGGTGATCTTCAGCTTCGCCTACAGTCTCTGGAACACCGGGTTCTGGTCCGCTCTCGCGCTGTTGGCGGCGGCAATCGTCTTGTGGCACCGCACGCTCAGAGCGCGTGCGTCATGAACAACGCGGCCGTCACGGCGCTCGTCGTTTCCTACCACACGGGCCCGCGCCTCGCAGAATGCCTTTATGCGCTCAAGGGCGATCCGGACGTGGCGGCGATCGTGATCGTGGACAATGGAAATCCGCCGGCTGCGCAGGCCTGGATCGAAGCCTTTGTGGCAGCGACGCCCAAAGCACAGCTTACACGCCTTCCCAACCCAGGTTTCGGGGCAGGGGTGAACGCCGCCGCGCGGATGGCGCAAACCGATCATGTCCTGGTGATCAATCCCGACTGCGTGATCAAGCGCGGTGCCCTGCGCCCGATGGTCGAGGCCCTGCGCGGCGCGCCGTCGCCTGCGATTGCCGGCGGGCGCATCTTCGACATCAAGGGCCGGGAGGAACGCGGCGCGCGCCGGCGGACGCTGACGCTGGCGCGGGCCCTCGGCCTTGGCCGCTGGACGCTCGACAATGAGCCCGTGCCGGCGGGGCCTGTCAGGGTCGGCGTGATCACAGGCGCGTTCTTCGTGATGCGGACCGCAGACTTCCGGGCGCTCGGCGGGTTTGACGAAGCCTACTTCGTGCATGTCGAAGATGTGGATCTCTGCCGCCGGGCAAACGAAGCGGGCGGCGCCGTGATCTACGTGCCCTCCGCCGGGGCGCTGCACTACAGCTCCACGTCTGACGTGCCCTCAGCCTTCGTCACGCAGCAGAAGGCCAAGGGGCTGGCGCGCTATTTCCGCAAGTTCGCCCGAGGCCCTGCCGAGCGCCTGCTCACCGAACTGGCTGTACCGTTCATCGGCGTCGCGCTCAGGCTGCGCGGTTGAAAAGAAAAACCCCGGCCATGGGCCGGGGCTTTCCTCACGCAACACATCGCGGAAGCGCCGAAGCGCTTACACGAAGCCTTTGAACTTGTCCTTGAAGCGCGAGACGCGGCCGCCGCGGTCCAGCTGCTTGCCTTCGCCGCCGGTCCAGGCCGGGTGCACTTTCGGATCGATATCGAGGACCAGGCGGTCGCCGGCTTTGCCGTAGGTCGACTTGGTCTGATATTCGGTGCCGTCCGTCATCACCACCGTGATGAAGTGATAGTCGGGATGCCCTTGTTTTTTCATGGCCTGGGCCTCTTTCTGGTGTCGTATGTCAATACGGGTTGACGCACCCGGGTGCGCTGGCATGTCTCAGCCTGAAATCGAAGTGGGCCGTATAAGTGAAAGGCCAAGGCGCCGCAAGAGGCGCCGGCAGGGATTCGGCGGCTGAACCGGGCCCGAAAAGGGAGTAGAGCTGCCAAATGGCCGATTCGGGCACGCAGATCACCAATGACCGCCGGGAAACCCTGCCAGATGGCGGGGAAGCGATCAGCCGTCCGAAAGGGCGCAGCCTGAAGCCGCTGGCCCTGCTGTGGCCCTACATCCGGCGCCACTGGATCACCGTGTGCGTGGCGCTGGTCTTCCTGATCGCCGCCGCAGCCGTCAGCCTGGCCATCCCGATGCTGCTTGGCCGGGCGGCGGATGCCGGCCGGGATGCCGGCCCGGACGCTGGCGCGCTGCTCAGACTGATCGACCAGGCCTTCCTCTGGGTGTTTGCCGCCGCCGTGGGCTCAGGGATTCTCGGCGCTGTAAGGTTTTACTTCGTCTCCCGTTTCGGTGAGCGCGTCGCTGCAGACCTCCGCCGCGACCTCTATGCCCACCTTCTTCGCCTCTCACCGGCCTATCATGCCAAGATGCGCTCGGGTGAGGCCGTCTCCCGCCTGACAGCGGACGTGACCCTGATCGAGACTTTTCTGGGCTCGTCGGCCTCGCTGGCGACGCGCACGCTGATCACGACGGTTGGCGCGCTTGCCCTCATGATTGCCGTAAACTGGCAGCTCGGCCTGACCTTGCTCGCGATGCTGCCGATCGCAATCCTGCCGGTGATGGGCATCGGCCGGATCATCCGCAACATGTCGAACCGCGCCCAGTCGCGCCTTGCCGATGCGGGCGCTGAAGCGGCCGAGACACTGGACGCCATCGAACTAGTGCAGGCCTATGGCCGCGAAGACCGGCAACTTTCAGTGTTCACGACCGCAATCGAGGCGACGTTCGGCGCCGCGATGAAGCGCACCGGCGCGCGGGCACTGATGATCGTGCTCGTGTCCGTTCTGTTGTTCGGTGGCTTCACCGGCGTCTTGTGGCTTGGTGCGCGCTCGGTGGCGAGCGGCGAGATGAGCTTCGGCGACCTTGCCACGATGGTCATGTACGCGGCCTATGCCGGCTCAGGCCTCGGCATGCTTGCAGAGGTTTATGGCGAAGTGATGCGCGCTGCGGGCGCCGCCGACCGCGCGGCAGAAGTGCTGCGAGAGACGCCGGACATCGCCGCGCCCGCGCGGCCGAAGCCGATGCCGGACGAAGGGAAGGGGGCGCTCTCCTTCGAGAATGTCACGTTCCACTACGGCGACGACGATGCCTCCGCGCTCGAGAACTTCTCATTGGATGTGAAGCCCGGCGAGTTCGTGGCGCTGGTCGGCCCCAGCGGCGCCGGCAAGACAACCGTGTTCCGCCTCGCGCTTCGCTTGTTTGATCCGCAAGGCGGCGCCATCCGTCTGGACGGCGTGGCGGCGGTCGAGGCCGACCCGCGCGACTGGCGCCGGCGCTTTGCCTACGCCCCGCAGGAATCGGCGCTGTTCACCGGCACGGCGGCGGAAAACATCCGCTTTGGCCGGGAAGACGCCGACAATGTGATCCTCGAACAGGCCGCGCGCATGGCCGAGGCGATGGGCTTCCTCGATGAGAAGGAAGGCCTCGCGACGCCGCTCGGCCAGAAGGGGCGAAGCCTCTCGGGCGGCCAGCGTCAACGCATTGCGCTTGCCCGCGCACTGGTACGCGATGCGCCTGTGTTGTTGCTGGATGAGGCGACATCTGCGCTCGATTCCGAAAGCGAGGCAGCAGTGCGCCGCGCCATCGAGAATGCCGCCACGGGCCGCACGACGCTGGTGATCGCGCACCGCCTGTCGACTGTGCGGCGCGCGGACCGGATCCTAGTGATGGAACAGGGCCGCATCGTCGAGGAAGGCACGCACGACTCGCTGGTTGCCAGGGGCGGGCTCTACGCACGCCTTGCAGAACTTCAGTTCACGGAGCGTTAAAGCAAATTCCGCTCAAGTGGGCGCCGGTTGAGCGAAAGAATTTGCGACAAATCAGAAACTAGAGCCTCAGGCTTTCTTCCGGGCGCGGTCAATTGCGCCGTCGAGCGAGAAGGAAAAGGCCAGCGACAGGATCAGCGGTACCCAGATCGGCAGTTCACCGATGCCCGGCGCGCCGGCTGCTTTCGCGATGTGATCGTCCACGCACCACCACAGAAGCCAGAGCCACATAGGAAGCCTCCATCGAGCCTGCGCGAGCCTTGCGCGAGCTAGAGATAAGAAGCCTCAGGCTCTGAACAAGTCCGCCTATTCGGCCGCCTGGAGGGCAGGTTTTGCGCCCGCCTTTGCCGCCGCGTTGTTGAACTGCATCACGCCGTCTTCAATCGGCAGCTCGCGCAGGTTCTTGCGGTCGGTGAAATAGTTCTGGTGCAGCTTCCAAGGTGCCTCGGTGTGCTGGCGCGGGAACTGGTCCATCACCCGCTGGAAGTAGCCGGACGAGAAGTCCACGAAAGGCTCGGTCTCGTTCGGGAAGTGGGCGAGATAGGGCATCGCGGATGTCGCGCCCTTCTCATCCATGAGATTCAGGAGGCGGCAGACATACTCGCTCGTCAGGTCCGCCTTCAGTGTCCAGGAGGCGTTGGTGTAGCCGAAGGTGACCGCAAGGTTCGGTACGTTCGATAGCATCACGCCTTTGTAGTTCAGCAGCTTGCCGGGATCTACCTTGGCGCCATCAATCGAGACGTTGACGCCGTTCATGAAGATGAGGTTCAGGCCGGTGGCCGTGACGATGATGTCAGCGTCCAGCGTCTTGCCGGACTTCAGCTGGATGCCGGTCTCGGTGAAGCGGTCGATATGGTCTGTCTCGACGCTTGCCCTTCCGGACTTCAGCGCATTGAAAAGATCCGAGTCCGGAACAAGGCAGAGGCGCTGTTCCCAGGGATTGTAGGCCGGGTTGAAGTGCTTATCGACATCGAAGTCTGGGCCGAGTTCTTCGCGCACCATGCCGATCAGGCGCTCGCGGGCCTTCTGCGGGTTCTTGCGCGTCTGGCCGAAGAAGAACTGCTGGAACATGACGTTCCGCCAGCGGATGATATTGTAGGCCCATTGCTCGGGCAGTACCGAGCGCAGGAAGTTCGCCATCTTGTCGACGGCCGGGCGCGAGACGACATAGGTCGGCGAGCGCTGCAGCATCGTCACATGGCCGGCCTTGTCGGCCATCGCCGGCACCAGCGTCATCGCGGTTGCGCCTGAGCCGATGACCACGACCTTCTTGCCTGAATAGTCGAGGTCTTCCGGCCAGTGCTGGGGATGCACGATCCGGCCCTTGAAGGCCGCCTCGCCCGGAAACTCTGGCTTGTATCCCTGATCATAACGGTAATAGCCGCCGCACATGAACAGGAAGCGGGCGGTGGTCACGCTCTGCTCGCCGGTCTTTGTATTCTCGCTGGTCACGCGCCAGACCTGGTCGGCGCCCGACCAGTCCGCAGCGACGATCTTGGTGTTGAACCGGATGTACTGGCGCACGCCGTATTCGTCAGCGGTCGTGTTGACGTAGTTGCGGATCGACGGGCCATCCGCGATGGCCTTTGCCTCAGTCCAGGGTTTGAAATCAAAACCCAGCGTATGCATGTCCGAGTCCGACCGGATGCCGGGGTAGCGGAAAAGGTCCCAGGTTCCCCCGATGGCGTCTCGGGCTTCGTGGATCCTGTAGCTCTTGCCGGGGCTCAGCTTCTGGAGATGAACGGCAGCGCCGATGCCCGAAAGGCCGGCGCCAATGATGAGAACGTCGATGTCTGGTTTTGTCATGGCGCGGTTCATACCGCGATTTTTTGCGCTTGGCAAAAAATCCTGACGGGGGCGTCAGGTTAGATTGGCCTGGCGTCCGAAGGCTCCGGCGAGGCGCAATTGTTCCTGAACCTGCGGCACGACATCTTCGTTACCGGCAAGGATGGAGCCCGTCTTCATGACGTCGCCGCCATCGATCTCCCTGACGATGCCGCCAGCTTCCCGGACGAGGACGATTCCGGCCGCAATGTCCCACGATTTGAGGTTGCGTTCCCAGAACCCGTCAAACCGGCCTGCGGCGACCCAGGCGAGGTCGAGCGCGGCGGAGCCGTAGCGGCGGATACCGGCGCAGACGGGCGTCATGGCAAGGATTTCGCGGGCAAAGGTGGCATGCGCCTCCTCGCTCTTGCCCATCCATGGCGTTCCCGTGGCGATGACGCAGTCGCCGAGTTTCTTGCGGGCGGCCACGCGCAACTTGCGCTGTTCCAGCCAGGCGCCGCGGCCGGTTTCGGCCCAGAATATCTCATTCTTGGCAACGTCGAACACGACCCCGGTCAGCAATTGGCCGTCGCGCTCAAGCGCAATCGAGACCGAGTAATGCGGCTGGCCGTGCAGGAAGTTCAGCGTTCCATCGAGCGGATCAACGATGAATCGGTTCGATTTGTCGGTTCCCTCGACGATCCCGCGCTCTTCCATGACGAAGCCATAGCCGGGGCGGGCTTTCATCAGGTGCGTGAAGATCGTCTCTTCTGCGCGGTGGTCGGCGTTGGAGACAAAGTCGGCCGGGCCCTTGCGGGACACCTGAAGGTTTTCGACTTCGCCGAAATCGCGCGCGAGGCTGCGCCCAGCGGCGCGGGCGGCGGCGATCATGACTGCGCCAACGGGGGAGGGTTTCGACATGAGAAATAGCTCTTGCACGCTTTTGGGGCGGGAGGCGGGGGCGTAATCCCTTGTGCCCGCAGGGTCAAGGCGCGGAGGGTTAACGCTGCTCGAGTTCGTCCAGCAGGACGTTGAAGGCTTTCACCGCTGCAGCGGCGCCGTCCGGATGGTTCCAGACGCCACTGGAAACGGCGATGAAGTCCGCTCCGGCGGTGACCAGCGGCGCGGCATTCGCCACTGTGACGCCGCCGATTGCAACACAGGGCAACACCATTGCGGCCTGCCAGACCTGCAACAGGTCCAGCTCGGCGGGCACTGTGCTTTCCTTGGTGGCAGTCGGGTAGAAGGCACCAAATGCAACATAGTCGGCGCCGTCTTCACCGGCCTGCATGGCCTTATGATAGCTGTTCTTGGCCGTCGCGCCGACGATTGCATCCGGCCCGAGCAGTTTGCGGGCGTCCTTCACGGGCACATCGTTCCAGCCGACATGCACGCCGTCAGCGCCGAGTTCGCGGGCAAGCTCCGGGGAGTCATTGATCATAACCGCCACGCCGGCTTCCTGGGCGAGGCCGGTCACGGCGCGGCTCAGATCCCGCGTCGCCTGCATATCAATCATGCCGTCTGCCCCCTTGAGGCGCAGCTGCAGCGAGGCCACGTCTCCGGCGCCAAGCGCGGCGTCCAGCGTTTTCGCAAAGCCGGTAATGTCCGCCACCTGCGGCGGCGTGATGAGGTAAAGGCGGGTGCGCGGGCGGGGCGGAAGGGCGGTGCTCATGGGCGCTGCCTCTGCGGCGGAGGGCGGCGGAAGTCAACGCCGCTCGCCTGTTGGAATTCGCAGAACAAAGTTCTATAATAGAACTGTCTTGATGATCGGATCTGTCCCCATGTCGAAAAAATTGCCTGTCCGCGTCTTCCAGCCGGTCTTCGGTCTGTTCATGGCGACGTTCATGAGTTTTCTCATGTCAGGCGCCATCACGGCGCTGAACATCGGCTTTCCGCCAGACTATCTCAGCCGCTGGATGCGCTCCTGGGGGCTTGCCTTCATGCTGGCCTACCCCGCGATCCTGATCGTTGCGCCCATCGCCCGGCGTCTGGCCTTGCGCTTCGTGGAATCACCGTTCGCGCCGCCGCCGGCCAAGCCGGTCACTCAGCCGGTTTAAACACCCGCTTCGTGCTGGCGGGGTTTTTCGCCAGCGCGGCGCCTTGGCGCATTGGCCGCGGCTCCAGCTCGCCCTTGCAATTGGGGCAGGCGCCGTCGAGCGGGCCATCCATGCATTCGTCGCAGAAGGTGCATTCGAACGAACAGATGAACGCGCCCGGCTCGTCGGGCGGCAGGTCGCGGTCGCAGCGTTCGCAACTCGGGCGCATTTCCAGCATCTGAAGTCTCCCTCTTCGCCGGACGCCTAGCGCAAGTCTCAGAAGTCGAACAGGTCGCTCAGGAAGCTTTCGCGCTTGTAGCGCTTGCCTTTCTTGTAGCGCCAATCGTCATCATCGTCGTGACGGTCCTGGAAACGGCCTTCGTCACGGTAGTGCTCGGGAGGGCGCGCCTCAGGCTGAGGGGCAGGCGCTGGAATGACAGTCGCGGAGCGATCGATGATCTTGTCCAGCTCGCCGCGGTCCAGCCAGACGCCCCGGCATTTCGGGCAATAGTCGATCTCGACGCCGGAACGGTCCGCCATGATCAAGGTTTCACCATCGGCGGGACATTTCATGCGGAGCTCCTGAACAGAAAAATGGGCGCAGCGTCTGGCTGCGCCCATTCAGATGGGATTCGAGACGCCGCCCGCAAGAGGCAGAGAGTCTCAGCCTGCTTTGGAGGCCATGTAGATGCCTTCAACCGTTGCGGCCAGCGCATGGTCGAACTCGGCATCGCTTTGCTTGGCCGACAGGCTTTCGGTGAGGGCGCGCGAGAAGCTGGCGATGATGCCGGTGTTTTCGGCCAGTCTGCGGCAGGCCTCGTCGCGGCTGTAGCCGCCCGACAGGGCAACGACCCGCATCACGCGCGGATGGTCGACCAGCGGTTTGTAGAAATTGGCCTTCGCCGGCAGCGTCAGCTTCAGCATGACTTTCTGATGCGCGGGCAGGGCGTCGAGCTGTTTCAGGATCTCGGCGCGCAGGATGTCTTCGGCCTCAGCCTTGTCGGCGATCGAGATCGTCACTTCGGGTTCGATGATCGGCATGAGGCCATGGCTGAGGATCTGTTTGCCGATCTCGAATTGCTGGGCCACGACGGCTGCGATGCCGGCCGGGTTGGCAGCGTCGATCACCGAGCGCATCTTGGTGCCGAAGATGCCTTTGGCGACGGCGCGGTTGAGAAGGGCGTCGAGGCCGGTGATCGGCTTCATCAACTGGACGCCGTCTTTCGCAGCTTCAAGGCCCTTGTCGACTTTCAGGAAGGGAACGACGCGGCGTTTGGTCCAGAGATATTCCGCGGTCGGAATACCGTCGATGGCGCCATCCATCGTGCGCTCAAACAGGATTGCGCCGATGACCTTGTCACCGCTGAAGGCGGGCGACTTGATGATACGGGCACGCATGTCGTGGATCAGGCCGTACATCTCTTCTTCGGTCGACCAGGCGCCTTCTTCGATTCCATACTGGCGCAAAGCCTTCGGCGTCGAGCCGCCCGACTGGTCGAGCGCCGCGATGAAGCCGGCCGTCTGCGACATCTGCCGCGCCATGTCTGCATTGCCCAGAGTCATCGTCATTTCCGTATCCAACATTGTCCCGACCTCATGTTTGCCCGCGTAGGGCCGCCTGTTCGTCCGTCTGCGCCCTTTTGAGCCAGGCTCAAGGGGTGGGATGACCGTCACGCTTTGAAACAGGATTCGGGCCAGATTGAGGGGCCGCGTCTCAAATGTAACCGTATCCGCTAACGGACGTTTCTGACTGCACTATATTCAAGCGGCATGCCGGAAAAGACAGACAACGTTGCCATGCAGCAAACGATTTACAGCGGCTCCGGGAAAGGCGTTCGAGCCACCTTTTGGCCGAGGACAGATCAGGATTTGAGCGCTTCCACGCCGGGCAGGGCCTTGCCTTCCATCCATTCGAGGAAAGCGCCGCCTGCGGTCGACACGAAGGTGAAATCCTGCGCGGCGCCGGCATGGTGGAGCGCGGCGACAGTATCGCCGCCGCCCGCCACAGCGATGAGCTTTCCGGCCTTCGCACGGGCGCCTGCAGCCCGCGCTGCGGCCAAGGTGGCCTTGTCGAAAGGCTCAAGTTCGAAAGCGCCGAGCGGACCGTTCCAGACGACAGTCTTGGCCACGTCCATGGCGCTTGCAAGGATGGCGACCGATTGCGGGCCGGCATCGAGAATCATCTCGTCATCGGAGACCTCATCAAGGCCGCAGACGCGGCTCGGCGCATTCGCCTTGAACTCGCGGGCGACGACAACGTCGCGCGGCAGGAGGATGTCACAGCCGGAGGCTTTGGCGATCGCTTCGATCTCCTTGGCCGTATCCATCAGGTCGCGCTCGCAAAGCGATTTGCCTACGGAATGTCCGCGCGCGAACAGGAAGGTGTTTGCCATGCCGCCGCCGATGGCCAGCGCATCGACCTTCGTCACGAGATTTTTCAGGAGATCGATCTTCGACGACACCTTGGCGCCGCCAACAATAGCAAGCACAGGGCGCACCGGGCGGCCGAGCGCCTTGTCGAGTGCGTCGAGCTCTTCTTCCATGTTGATGCCGGCATAGGCGGGCAGCAGGTCGGCCAGCACGGCGGTCGTCACGTGGCGGCGGTGCGCAGCAGAAAAGGCGTCGTTGACATAGATGTCGCCCAGCGCAGCGATTTCCTTTGCGAGGTTGATGTCACCCTTCTCTTCGCCTTTGTAGAAGCGCGTGTTTTCGAGCAGGATGACGCCGGCAGGCTGAAGGTCGGCAATCGCCTTGCGGGCATGCTCGCCCTTGCAGTCTGCGACGAAGCTGACATTCGCGCCGAGCACTTTTGCAAACGCGCCGGCCACCGGCGCAAGGCTCATTTCGGCGACGCGTTCGCCATTCGGCCGGCCGAAGTGGGCAAGCAAGGCGACCTTGGCCCCGGCAGTACGAAGGCTTTGCACCGTATCGACGGCGGCCCTGAGGCGCGTGTCGTCCGTGACCAGACCATTTTCCATCGGCACATTGAAGTCGACGCGGACCAGCGCGACCTTGCCGGTGAGATTGCCCGCGTCGGAAATGCGTTTGAAGGTGTGCATGCTTAACTAGATCAGCTTCGCCAGCGCGACGGCGGTGTCGCTCATGCGCGTCGAGAAGCCCCACTCGTTGTCATACCAGGTCATGATCGACACGAAGTTGCCGTCCATGACTTTCGTCTGATCGAGATGGAAGATCGACGAGCGTGCATCGTGGATGAAGTCGGACGACACGTTCGGCTGGTCGGTCACGCCGAGGATGCCTTTCAGCGGGCCATTGCTGGCCGCCGCGATGATGGCATGGTTGACCTCTTCGACGGTCGTGTTCTTCTTGGCGATGAACTTCAGGTCAACGACCGAGACGTTCGGCGTCGGCACGCGCACCGAGATGCCGTCGAGCTTGCCTTTCAGTTCCGGAAGCACCAGGCCGACAGCCTTGGCGGCGCCGGTCGAGGTCGGGATCATCGACAGCGAGGCAGCGCGGGCGCGGTACAGGTCCTTGTGCATCTGGTCCAGCGAGGGCTGGTCGTTCGTGTACGAATGGATCGTCGTCATCATGCCCTTGTCGATCCCGACAGCGGCGTGCAGCACCTGGGCGACCGGGGCGAGGCAGTTGGTCGTGCACGAGGCGTTCGAGACAACCAAGTGGTCCTTCTTCAGCTTGTCATGGTTGACGCCGTAGACAACCGTCAGGTCAGCGCCGTCTGCAGGCGCGGAGACCAGGACCCGCTTGGCGCCGGCCGCGAGATGGGCAGAGGCCTTTTCCTTCGAGGTGAAGATGCCGGTGCACTCCATCGCGATGTCGACGTCGAGTTCGCGGTGCGGCAGGTCCTTCGGGTCGCGGATCGCGGTCACGAGGATCGGCTTGCCGTTGATCACGATCTTGTCGCCGTCGACCTTGACGTCGGCCGGGAAGCGGCCGTGCACGGAATCGAAGCGCAGCAGGTGGGCGTTGGTTTCCACGGGACCAAGGTCGTTGATGGCAACGACTTCGATATCCTTGCGGCCATGTTCGATGATCGAGCGCAGAACGAGGCGGCCAATCCGGCCAAAACCATTGATTGCAACACGAACGGCCATCTTTTTTCTCCTGTCTGGCGAGATTTCTCGCGCGATTGCAGCCCTTTACTGGCGCCGGCTCCCCGCGTCCACCCGCAATCCGTGCGGCACCGCGCCGCGAAATTGACGTTAGGGAAGATGGGCCCTGCTGCCCTGAGCGCCTGCAAGTTTCGTGCGCGTTCGGCGGATGGACACTCTCTCCTCCCGCGATTAGTGCGGAGGCCTCAGGGGGCGACGAATGACCAATCCAGCCAGGCAGGACGTACAGGCGGGCCGGCCACTTGTGGATTGGGTACTGTTCGGCGTCCTGTCCCTGATCTGGGCAGGGGCCTATCCGATGACCCGTCTGGCCGTCGGAAAGGGGCTCGAGACCGGGCTTCCGGCAGAATGGGTGCTGCCCGGCCGCCTGATGATCGGCGCCGCCTTCCTCTGGATCGTCCTGCTGGTGACCCGCAAACACCTGCCGCCGCTCAGCGACCGGCGGCGCTGGACCTCGATCGTCGGGATGGGGCTGGTCGGGTCGGTCATCCCGTTCTTCTTCATCACCACGGCGCAGGAGACGGTGAATTCGAGCCTGGCCGCGCTCTATACCGCCGCTTCCCCCGTTTTCGTGGCGATCGGGGCGAACCTGCTCTTCGCCGAGGAGAAGATGACACCGCATACCGGCTTCGGCGTGGCTCTCGGTTTCATCGGCGTCGCGGTCCTGTTCGGCCCTGAAGCCATGCACAGTCTCGGTTCGGCCAGCACGCTGGCCCAGATTTTCCTGCTGATCGCCACGCTGTCCTATGCCGTCTCGACGTTGATCGCGCGCGCGGCCCCGCCGATGGAGGCCATCGTCTTCGCTGCCAGCTATGCCAGCGTATCGGCGCTGACTTCGCTGCCCCTTGCGCTGACGGTGGACCCGGAGACGGTGTCCGCCAGTTGGATCAACTGGCTCGGCGTGCTGGGGCTCGGGCTTGGCTCGTCCGGGCTCGGGCAGGTTCTTTACATGACGCTGATCGCGCGCGCGGGCGCCACGTTCGTCTCGCTGAGCGGTTACTCGATCCCGGTAATCAGCGCGCTCCTCGGCTGGGTCTTCTTCCGCGAGACGCAGGACTGGAACGCGGCGCTTGCTTTCTGCCTCATTCTCGGCGGCGTCTGGCTTGCCCGCAGCGGCGGGCGCGGACGTGCCGCCGCCTAGCGATAGGAAGCGACCGAGCGGGCGACGCGGCCATCCGCATCGAAGATGAAAGTCTCTGCCACCAACTCCTCGCGGTGGTTCGTGTACAGAATGGTCATGGCATCCGAGCCAACGAGAATGTCGTCGAGTTCGAAGAAGAGCTGCGGCGCAAGGGCCAGCGCCTTCGTCCAGTAGTCGCGCAGCGCCTTCTTGCCGAACACGCTCTTGATGTCCTTGCCCAACACTCTCGCGATGCGCGGCGAGTGGAAGATGATCTCGTCGCTATAGTGCGAGAGAATGCGCTCGATGTCGCGGTCGTTCCATGCCGCCAGCCAGTCGCGCGCAAAGTCTTCCGCCGTGGCCCTGTCGAACATCTGCTTCCCCGCGCCGAATCGCTCATCGCATCTTGCATCGCGCGGCCGCTGCGTCCACCAATCCGCCGAGGGAGCAAGGCATGATCAAACGCGGTATCCAGATCCTTCTCGCGGTGTTCTTCTTCGCCGCCGGTATCCTGCATTTCCAGCTGGACGATGCCTTTGCGCGCATCGTGCCGCCGATGCTGCCCTTTCCGGTGACCATCGTCTGGGTCACCGGCGTTATGGAATTGGTCTTTGCCGCGGCCCTCATCGCGAAATGGCGCCTGCCGCTGACGGGGATGCTGCTCTCGGCATACCTGCTGGCGGTGCTGCCAGCGAACATCTACATGGCCGTCGCTGGCATTCCGCTTGGCGACACGGCGCTCAGCCCCGCCGCGTTATGGACCCGCGTCGCCCTTCAGTTTCCGCTGATCGCGCTCGTGCTCTGGTGCACCGGGGCGCCGCCGTTCCGGAAGTCTCCGGACACGGACGGCTGACCCCTAGCGTCAACCCTGACCGTTGACGGCCAGCACGTCCTCGACCGTGCGCAGTCCCGGTTTCGGCGCTGTGACAAGCACTGCCATGTTGCCAGGCAGGTGCTTGTTGTCGAGCATCTTCTCGTGCGCAACCGGAATGTCAGACCACGGAAATACTTCCGACATGCCTGGATCGATCCGCCGGTTAATCACCAGCTGGTTGGCCTCGCTGGCCTGCTTGAGGTTGGCGAAGTGCGAGCCCTGCACGCGCTTCTGGCGCTGCCAGAGGAAGCGGGCGTCCATGGTCAGGTTGAAGCCGGTCGTGCCGGCACAGATGACGACCATGCCTCCGCGCTTCACCACGAAGACCGACACCGGGAATGTTGACTCGCCCGGATGCTCGAAAACTATGTCGACGTCTTTCTTGCCTGTGATGTCCCAGATCGCCTTGCCGAACTTCCGTGTCTCTTTCATGTAGTCCTGAAACTCGGGTCCATTGATCTTCGGCAGTTGTCCCCAGCAGTTGAAGTCGCTCCGGTTAATCACGCCCTTCGCGCCGAGGCTCATCACGTAGTCACGCTTTTCTTCGGATGAAACGACGCCGATCGCATTTGCGCCGGTGACCGCGCACAGCTGTACCGCGAACGAACCGATGCCGCCGCTGGCGCCCCAGACCAGCACATTGTCCTGAGGCGCAACGACGTGTGGCCGATGCCCAAACAGCATCCGGTAAGCGGTAGCCAAGGTGAGCGTGTAGCAGGCACTTTCTTCCCAAGTCAGGTGTTTCGGGCGTGGCATGCACTGGCGGGCCTGCACGCGCGTGAATTGGCCAAAGGCCCCGTCCGGCGTTTCATAGCCCCAGATCCGCTGGCTGGGGGAGAGCATCGGATCGCCGCCGTTGCATTCCTCGTCGTCGCCTTCATCCTGGTTGCAGTGAATGACAACTTCGTCGCCCGGCTTGACGCGGGTAACTTTCTTGCCGACCGCCCAAACGATTCCGGCGGCGTCGGAGCCTGTAACAATGTAATCCTGCTTCAGTCCCCGGATATTGTCGAACGGGGAAACCGGCTCGCCGAGCGCAGCCCAGACGCCGTTATAATTCACGCCGGCCGCCATCACGAGTACGAGCACTTCGTCGGAGTCGATCTCTGGTACGGGAACCTGCTCGACTTTCATCGCCTTCGCCGGACGGCCATGACGCTCACGCCGGACGGTGTAGGCGTGCATCATCTTCGGAACGTGGAACTCCGGCGGGATCTCGCCCATTTCGTAGATGTCTTTGGTGACTCGCCCTGCCGTTGTCGTGGCCATCACATTCCTCCGTTATGATTTCTGATGATCTGGGTTACGCTCTGCGGCGTCTTCACAGCCCTGATTGGCGCGGGCACAGTGGCAAGTGTCATGCCGCAGTGCAAGAAAAATGTTGCGGCGCACAAACCCGTCCCGATTGCCTGAGGCCATGTCCAATGCCCGTTTGTCCTGTCGTCCATCTAAATGGATCATTCTTGCCGCTCGGCGAGGCCCATATTTCGCCTTTGGACAGAGGGTTCCTGTTTGCGCACGCGGCCTATGAGGTAACGGCGGTCTATGGCGGACGGTTTGTCGACCTGGACGGTCACATCGCCCGCCTTACCCGTACGCTGGACGGCATCGCAATTCCCAACCCCCACGGCCCCGCCGGCTGGGAGGCGCTGCATTCGGAACTGATCGTTCGCAATGGCCTGACCGAAGGCCTCGTCTATCTCGAAGTCACCGGCGGCGCGTACGACGCTCGTGACTTTGCCGGCCCCGAGACTTTTACGCCCACGGTCTTTGCCTATGCCGATGCCAAGCCGCTGATCGGCGCGGTGGCCCGCGACGGGATCAAGGCCGTCTTCCTCAACGACACGCGCTGGAAGCGCCGCGACATGAAGACGACACAGCTCCTCTCGCAGGCGCTCGCCTATCGAACTGCAAAGGCGCAGGGCGCCGAGACCGCCTTCATGGTTGAGGACGGTTTCGTCACCGAAGCGGCCTCCGCCAATGCCTGGATCGTCACGCAGGCCGGCGAAATCATCACGCGCGACCTCTCTCCTGCGATCCTTCCGGGCATCACCCGAGTGGGTGTCATGGCGCTGCGAGGGAAGGGCGGCTTTACCATCACCGAGCGCGCCTTCACGCCGGAAGAAGCTTCAGGCGCCGCCGAAGTTTTCACGACATCTGCGGGCGCGATGGTTGCCCCGGTCACGCATCTCGACGGCCGCGCCATCGGCAACGGCAAGCCGGGCCCATTCACACGGCGGATCCAGCGACTCTATTACGAAGCGATGGGCGCAGACGTTTCCTCCGCCGCGCCCTGGACCCTTGAGCGCGCCTGAAGCACGGCCCGCGCTTTCAGCGTCAGGATCAGGGCGGCCAATGTCAACGTGATGGCGTTCGCGAGGATGATGGGCAGCGCGCCTTCGAGCACGCCATAGACCAGCCAGGCCGCCACGCCGATCGTGAACAGGGCATACATGGCGAGCGAAATGCCCTCGGTCCGCCCGGTGCGCAGCACCAGCCACGCCTGCGGAACAAAGGAAAGCGTCGTCAGGAACGCGCCGACGAAGCCGAAAATGTCTGTCACCTGGCTGTGCTCCCCGGTCGCTCCGGGTCAGCCTTAGTCGGCTTCGGCTGCGCCGTCACCGCGGGTCGCGGTCGATGATCTCGCCTTCGATCACAACGCCGCCGGCGGTTGGCGCGCGGGGACCGGAACGCGGCGTACCGGTCTCGATAGGCGCCAGCCGGGCGCTGAGGGCGTTGGCCAAAAGGGCCCCGCCGGCCGACAAGGTGATCACCGCAAGGTCCGGCCAGCCGAGTTCGCGAGACAGGGCCGTATCGCGGAACAGCGCCAGCACGCCGAGAGTAACCACGAACAGGCCCGTCAGCAGGCCGAAACGGACGGCAAGGCCCATTGTCAAGGAAGTGGAGTTCGCCCGGATATCCACGCCCAGCGCCTTGCCGATGCGGCGCCGCTCTAACAGGCTGACCGCCAGCATTGCACCTGCCAGTGCCGCAATCGACAGCCAGCCGCGCTCGAGGATCGCCATCAGCACGGCGCCGACCGGAAAGGCCAACAGCGAGCCGAGGCGAAGCGACACGGCCGTCTTCAGCGTGGCGACAGGATCAGGTGTGGGGCTGGGCACTTGTCGGAATCCGGCAATGATCAATCTGGTTGGGCAAGATGTCGTGGTTCGCGGCGTGCATTCAAGCAGGCAGCGGCAACATTCGCCGGGCCTTGCCACACGCCGGGGGCTCGGCCATGCTGCGCCGCAACAATTCCAGGGAGGAAATCGGCCATGAGCCAGACGCGCGGGGACTACCAGCACGCACCCGAAGAGCCGTGGATTTTCCGGACCTATGCCGGCCATTCGACTGCGAAGAAGTCGAACGAGCTGTACCGTCTGAACCTTTCCAAAGGCCAGACCGGCCTCTCCATCGCCTTCGACCTGCCCACACAGACAGCCTATGACGCTGACCACATCCTGTCCAAGGGCGAAGTGGGCAAGGTCGGCGTACCTGTGAAACACCTCGGCGACATGCGCCTCCTGTTCGACCAGCTGCCGCTGGAACAGATGAACACCTCGATGACGATCAACGCGCCGGCGGCCTGGATGCTGGCGCTCTACGTCGCCCTCGCCGATGAGCGCGGCGAAAGCCGCAAGAAGCTGCGCGGCACGACCCAGAACGACATCGTCAAGGAATACCTATCGCGCGGCACCTACGTGTTCCCGCCGGAGCCTTCCCTGCGTCTGATCGCCGACATGGTGACCTGGTGCTATGTAGAAGTTCCAAAATGGAACCCGATGAACGTCTGCTCTTATCACCTGCAAGAGGCTGGCGCCACGCCGGAACAGGAGTTGGCCTATGCCCTCGCGACGGCGATTGCGGTGCTGGATACCGTGAAAGCGGGCGGGCAAGTTCCGGAATCAGACTTTGAAACCGTGTTTGGCCGGATTTCCTTCTTCGTGAACGCCGGGGTCCGTTTCGTAACAGAACTTTGCAAGATGCGCGCGTTTGTCGACCTCTGGGAAGAGATCGGCCGCGAGCGTTACGGTGTCTCCGATCCGAAGGCGCTGCTCTTCCGTTACGGGGTGCAGGTCAACTCCCTGGGCCTCACCGAGCCGCAGCCGGAAAACAACGTCTACCGTATTCTCATCGAGGCGCTCGCGGTCACTCTTTCCAAGAAGGCCCGCTGCCGTGCCCTGCAGCTGCCCGCCTGGAACGAAGCCATGGGCCTGCCGCGGCCGTGGGACCAGCAATGGTCGCTGCGCCTCCAGCAGATCCTCGCCTACGAAACCGACCTGCTCGAGTTCGAAGACATCTTCGATGGCAGCCACGTCATCGACGCCAAGACCGAAGAGCTGAAACAGAAAGCCCGCCTGACACTCGCCAAGATCGACGCGCTCGGCGGCGCCAAGGACGCGATCGGCTTCATGAAGGAAAGCCTGGTCGGCGCCCATATCGACCGTATCCGCGCCATCGAATCCGGCGCGCTAAAAGTCGTCGGCGTCAATTCCTACACCGAAACCGAAGTCAGTCCGCTCGGCTCCGGCGACGGTGCGATCATGACCGTCGACCCGGCCGAGGAAGCCGCCCAGGTGCGCGACCTGAAAGCCTGGCGTTCGGCCCGCGACGGCAAGGCCGCCGACGCTGCGCTCAGCGCCCTGCGCGCGGCCGCTTCCGAAAACCGCAACATCATGGAGCCGTCCATCGCCTGCGCGAAAGCAGGTGTCACCACCGGCGAGTGGGGCACGGTGCTGCGCCAAGTCTTCGGCGAGTTCCGAGCGCCGACCGGCGTCGCGCTGGTCGTTGGCTCTGATGGCGGCGAGGATATCGAAATCGTGAAAGCGGAAGTCGCCCGCGTCTCGAAGGCACTCGGCCGTACACTGACATATGTACTCGGCAAGCCGGGCCTTGATGGCCACTCGAACGGCGCCGAACAGATCGCCGCGCGCGGCCGTGCGGTCGGCATGGAAGTCGTCTACGAAGGCATCCGCTTCACACCGGCCGAAATCGCGGCGCAGGCCAAGGCGGCGAACGCGCATGTTGTCGGCCTGTCGATCCTGTCGGGCAGCCATCTTGATCTCGTGCGCGAGACGATCTCTGAACTGCGCGCCGTTGGCCTCGGCGATGTGCCTGTGGTCGTCGGCGGCATCATTCCGCCGGAAGATGCGCGCGCGCTGAAGCAGATGGGCATCGCCCGCGTCTACACGCCGAAGGATTTCAAGATCACCGAGATCATGGGCGACGTGACGAAGCTTGTTGAAAAAGCCTGGCTTGTGAAGGGATAGATCCAGCTTTCTGTAGGCTGACTTGCTCCCGGGCCACAAAGCGCCCTATCCCGGCGCCGGGCACAGAATGGGGCCTTCGCCATGACGGACCAAACGCGTTTCCAGCTGGGTTGGGAAGAGTGGCTTGCGCTGAGTGATCTCGGCCTGCCTGCCATCAAGGCGAAGGTCGATACCGGCGCGAAAACCTCTGCGCTGCATGCCAGCGTGATCGAGCCTTTCGGCCCGGCCAGTTCTCCCCAGGTCCGTTTCCTCATTCAGCCTGATCCGAATGACCCGGCCCTCGAGATCACGTGCTCCGCGCCCGTGGTCGACCGGCGCGAAGTGATCAGTTCGAATGGCGACAGGGAACTGCGCTACGTGATCGAGACGCACGCCGAAATGGGCGATCTGCGCTGGCCCATCCAGCTGACCTTGTCGAACCGGGAGACAATGACCTACCGGATGCTGCTCGGCCGCGCGGCGATCCAGCCAGACATGATCATCAATCCGAATGCGTCATTCCTGCAGCCGGTGCTCGACTACATGCCCTATCAGGGACTGCCGAAGCGCAAGCCGGTGCGCCGCCCGTTGCGTATCGCCTTGCTGACCCGCGAGCCGAAAAACTACTCCTCGCTCCGCCTGATCGAAGCGGCCCAGACGCGCGGTCACGTAATCGAGGTCATCGACACCGCCCGCTGCTACATGCGCATCGGCACGGTCGACGCCGAAGTCCATTATGATGGCGAGCCGTTGCCGCGATACGACGCCGTAATCCCCCGCATCGGCTCGTCGATCACCGACTACGGCATGGCTGTGCTGCGCCAGTTCTCGAACACCGGCGCTTATTGCCTGAACGGTGCCGGCGCCATCGGCCGCAGCCGCGACAAGCTTCTGGCCCACCAGATGCTGGCGCGCGCCAAGATCGCGATGCCGGTGACCGCTTTTGCGCACAGTCCGAAAGATACAAAAGATCTCATCGCTCTCGTCGGTGGCGCGCCGATCGTGTTGAAGCTGCTCTCGTCCACTCAAGGGAAGGGCGTTGTGCTTGCTGAAACGCGCAAGGCCGCCGAGCGCCTTGTGGATGCCTTCCGGGGCGTGGAGGCGAATTTCCTCGTGCAGGAATTTGTCGAAGAGGCGGGCGGCGCGGACATCCGCGTCTTCGTGATCGGCAACAAGGTAGCCGGCGCGATGCGGCGGCAGGCCGCGAAGGGCGAGTTTCGCTCAAATCTTCACCGCGGCGGCACAGCGAGTGCCGCCAAGCTGTCCGCCGCCGAACGCGACATCGCCAAGGACGCCGCCAAGGTGCTCGGCCTGCAGGTAGCGGGTGTTGACCTGCTGCAGACGGCGGAAGGTCCGAAAGTCCTCGAGGTCAATTCCTCTCCCGGCCTCAAGGGTATCGAAGCGGCGACCGGCAAGGATCTTGCCGGCATGGTGATCGAACACCTCGAAACCGTTGTGCGCCCGCTCGCCCGTCAGCGCGAGCCGCTCTAGGTTTTGTTTCGTCGCAAGTTCTTTCGCTCAACCGCTACCCACTTGAGCGGAATTTGCTCTAGGCGCCTCAGCGCATGCTGAACAGCCGGCCCTTCTCGGTGATCAGTACAATGATCAGCGAGACGCCGCCCAGAACCGCAAAGCCAAGCATCAGCGGCACCGTCGAGCCGTCGAAGTGCGAACCGATGTAAGCGCCGATGAAGGCCGAGACGAGCGTCGTCGCAAATCCGTAGGCGGCCGATGCTGTGCCGGCGATCTTGCCGAGAGGCTCCATCGCCAGCGCCGAGATGTTCGAGCCCATCAGGCCGAAACAGCCAAACGCGACGGCGCAGAGCGGGAAGAACAGCGCGAAGTTCTCGCCGAAAAGCACCGTCGAGATAGCGAGGCCCGCCGAGAGTGTCGTGAACAAGATCAGCGCCGTATGGCTGATGCGGCGCATGCCGACTTTCTCGACGAGGCGCGAATTGGTGAAGTTCGCTATCGCCATCACCCCTGCCACGCCCGCGAACCAGTAGGCGAAGGTGTCGCCCTTTCCGAACACTTCGCGGAACACCTGCTCGGACGAGGCGATGAAGGCAAACAGCGCCCCGAACACGATGCCGGAGGCGCACATATAGCCGAGGCTCACCGGCGTGCGTACGACGCTGAGATAGGCCCCGAACGCGCTCGAGAGGTTCAGCGGCCTGCGCGCAGGCACCGCCAGTGTCTCCGGGAGCCGGAACCAGGTCCAGGTCAGCATGATGCCGCCCCAGATTGCCAGCCACAAGAAGATCGCTTCCCAGGGCGCAAAAATAAGGATCACCTGTCCGAAGGCCGGGGCGACGATCGGCACGATCATGAAAATCGTCATGACCAGAGACATGAAGCTCGCCATGGCGCGGCCCGCAAACAGGTCGCGCACAACGGCCGAGGCCACGATCCGCGCGCCGGACGAGAAGATGCCTTGCAGGAACCGCATCGCCAGCAAGGCCCAGAAATCCCGCATCAGGGCGCAGAGCAGGGAAGCGATGATGTAACCGATCAGCCCGATGAACAGCGGCGCGCGCCGTCCGAACCGGTCCGTCAGCGGTCCCCAGATCAGCTGCGGCGCACCGAAGCCCAGCACGTAGGCAAAGATGATCAGCTGCTGGCGATTGTCGGAGGCGCCGTTACTGGCCAGGCCGGTCGCCGAGGCGATCTGCGACAGGGCCGGCAACATGATGTCGATGGCCATGGCGTTCAGCGTCATCAGCCCGGCGACGATGGCCACCAGCTCCGCCTTTCGCAGCCCCGCAGGCGGCCCGGTCATGCTGCGCGCCTTCTGCGCCTCATTGCCATCCATCACACGATACTTCCGCACGAGGCGCGCGGGCGTGTTCCGGCCGGGCCTTCTGTTCAAGACGCGGCTTTTGAACCCATGCGGCTGCCTTGCCTACCCCGTTCGGCCAAAAAACTTCGCCTGCCGCGCGATCCTTGCCAAAATTACACTCCCGTCAGGCGGGGAAGATGCTACTCAAGAGGGATGAAACGGGGCCTTTCGAACGTCTGGAATCCGGCGATAGCCGCGGTCGCAATCGCCGGCTTGTCTGGCTGCGGTGGGGGAGGCGGCAGCAGTTCGCCCCCGCCTCCGCCGGCAAACCGTGCCCCGGCGATCACTTCGGCCGCCGCCGTGACCATCGCCGAGAACACATCCGGCACCGTCTATACGCTGACGGCAAACGATCCGGACGCTGACCCAGTAACGCTGTCGCTGCTGCCTGGCGGGGACGCTGCCGTCTTCACCTTCACTGCCGCCACCGGCATCCTGTCTCTCGCCACCGGTCTCGATTTCGAAGCGCCGCGAGATGCGAACACGGACAATGTCTACACCGTCACGTTCGAGGCCCGCGACAATCGCGGCGGCGCGGTTCAGTTGCCGGTATCGATCACGGTCACGAACCAGGCCGAAGGCATGGCCCTGCGCCGGGTAGGTACGGGTTTCACCCAGCCGCTATTCGTAACAGGCATTCCGGGTACGGACCGCGTTGTGGTACTCCAGAAGGGTGGGCGCGCCCGTGTGCTAAATCCTGAAACCGGGGCAATCGAAAGTGTTGATTTCCTGAATGTCTCGACTGAGGTTGCGACCGACAGCGAACGCGGGCTACTCGGCCTCGCCTTTTCGCCGAATTTCGCCACCGACCGCACCTTCTACGTCAACCTGACCAATCTCGCGGGTGACACCGAGATACGGCGTTACAGGATGGTGACCGGTTCGGACACCCAGGCCGATCCCTTGACCGCCGACATCATCCTGACGATCGACCAACCCTTCGCAAACCACAATGGCGGCTGGCTTGGCTTTTCGAATGCGGGCCTGCTTTACATCCCCACCGGCGATGGCGGCTCCGGCGGCGATCCGCTGAACAATGCCCAGACCACGACCTCGCTATTGGGAAAGGTGCTGCGCCTTGATGTCTCGGGCGATGATTTCCCGGCGGATGCGAACCGTGACTACCGGATACCCGCCGGCAATGCCTTTCCGGGCGGCACGGGCGGCGCGCCCGAAATCTTCGCGCTTGGCCTGCGCAATCCCTTCCGCGCCAGTGTCGATGCACAGACGGGCGATCTGATGATTGGCGATGTCGGGCAGGGGGCTATCGAGGAAATTGACCGCCTGCCGGCCACGGGCAGCGGCACGAATTTCGGCTGGAACCGCCGGGAAGGAACGCAGGCCTACAATGGCGGGGCAGACTCGCCCGGCTTCACGCCGCCCGTGGCCGAGTACAGCCATGGAACAGGGCCGCAGCAGGGACGCTCCGTGACCGGAGGATATATCTACCGCGGTCCGATTGCACCGATCCGCAATCACTACGTCTTCGGCGACTTCGTAAGCGGCAATGTCTGGTCCGTCCCTGAAACTTCGCTCGTTACCGGCCAGACGCTCGCATCCTCAGCCTTTACCCGGCTCAATCCGCAACTGGTTCCGGATGTGGGCACCCTGTCACAGATTGCGAGTTTCGGGCTCGATGAGCAGGGCCGCCTTTACATCGTCAGCCTTGGCGGCAATGTATTTCGTGTCGAAAGCGCGCCCTGAACTCAGCGCTCAGGTCTGCGGCGTGACGATCGAGCCGGTCAGGTTGAAGATCACCTGGCCCGCATCGAAGTACGCGACATCATCCGGCTTCTCGCCTTTGCCCATCACGATTTCGGCGGACGCCACGTAGCTGGTCGACTCGCGATAGTCCGCCGGGCCGTCCCAGAAGGGATCATAGAACCCGAGCCGGCTGACATAGCGCGGACCCGGATAATAGCGGCGGTAGGGGTCGCGGAAGTAAGCCGCCCGCGGTCCGAAATATCGATAGTGAAGGAAGAAGTGATCGTAGAACGGATCATAGGCGGACGGCGATCCAACGAGCCGCGTTTTGGCATCCGTGTCGCGGCGCACGACCCGGAAATGATCGTAGCCATTCTGCTTCGTGAGTTCCGCGGCCCGGTAGAGAAGGTAAGTCTCCACGGTCTTGCGATCGGTGAGCGAGTTGCCGGCGAACTGCACCTGGAACCGGTTGTTCTCGATCTTCTGTTCGGAATAGCCGCGGTCCGAACCGGTCGCCGCCTGATACGGCGTCGCGGTGGCACAGGCGCCGAGCAGGGCCAGCGAGGCCAGAGCGGTGAGGATAGCGATACGTTTCATGGGTTCAGCCTCCATGGGATCTTTGAACACTATCATGTGCTCGCTTGAAGATGAACGCCAGCCAACAGAGGCGATCACATTCCCGTGAAATCCGCGCTCGGCCCTACGCCTTGATCGCTTTCAGGCGGCGCGCCACTGTGCCGCTGTCGATGAAAAGCACCGCGACCGTCACGACGTAGATCACCGCCACCGCTGCCGGCAACACGGTGAACCGCCCGTCCGGCATGTATTGCCAGATACCGAAACAGACCACGGCGCGCACGATGGCATGCGCGAGGAAGGGCAGTGGGCGGCCATACGACCAGCCGAACACCGGCCAGTGTCCCGACATGCCTATGGCGAGGATCAGCGGCGTCAGCGCATTGAAGTTCCACATCGCGGCGACGGCCATCGGCCAGAACAAAAGCATGCCGCCCATCGCCATGAAGACGACTCCCTGGTCGGGCACCTTAACCTTCATGAATGGGTTGCGGACGATAGCGGCATAGGCGATCGCCAGCGGGAAGATAACGCCGGACATCACCGCAGCCAGCAGAGACCAGTTCGCCTCGTCCATCCGCGCACCGAGCACCGCGAGCATGGCCCAATAAGTTGCCCCCGCCAGCGGCACAGGCCAGCCTCCGCGCGCCTCGGCATAGGCAGACAGGCGTGCCGCCTTGAGGCCGGCTTCAATCTCGGTGAGCGTCATGATGTATCCTTCCGTGCTGACAACTACTTTGACATACAAAGTAGTCTGCGAAGGTCAAGCGCTTCTGTTTTCTCCCGCAGGCGCAGTCGATCAGACCCCCACGGCCAACATCGCCTGATAGGCAGGCCTTGCCGTAATCCGGTCCAGCCAGGCCTTGGTGGCCGGCCGGTTCGCCAGTCCGCCCTGCGCATGCGTCATGACGATCTGGAAGCCCATCAGGCAGTCTGCCGCCGTGAATGTCGCCCCCGCGAAATAGGCGTGCTTCGACAAGTGCGCCTCGATATGCGCGGCGACCTTTTCGCGCTCGCTGGCGATCATCTGCGCGACCGGTCCCTCGGTGATGCCGGCCATGCCAGTATAGAGCGCGAGCAGCCCGGGCAGGAAAACGGCACCTTCGGCCGAGTGGATCCATTCGAGGTAGCGCGGGAAGTCCGGCGAGTCCGGCGCTGGGTGCAGCTTGTGGCCTGTGTCGAACTTCGCGAGCAGGTATTCCGCAATCGCGCCGGTCTCTGCGATCACGACATCGCCGTCCTCCAGCAGCGGCGACTTGCCGAGCGGGTGGATCTTCTTCAGGTCCGCCGGCGCGAGCCGCGTCGTCTCGTTGCGCTTGTGGTGGACAATCTCGTGCGCCGCGCCGAGCTCGAGCAGGAGCCAGACGATGCGCTGCGAGCGCGAGGCGTTGAGATGGTGAAGCTTCAGGGCCATGGGGAATTCCTCTGTATCCGGACAAAAAAGAAGCGGCAGCTTCTTGGGGCTGCCGCTTCGGTCATTCTATTGCCAAGTGTGGCTCAGGCCGCCGCGTAGCCGATCACGGCTTTCACTTCGAGGAATTCCTCGAAGCCGTGCTCGCCCCACTCGCGGCCATTGCCCGACTGGCCGTAGCCGCCGAACGGTGCGGTGAAGTCTGGACGTGCACCGTTGACCTGGATCTGGCCGGCGCGAATGCGGTTGGCAATCGCGTTGGCTTCCTTCTCCGGGCCCTGCACATAGCCGGCGAGGCCGTAAACAGTGTCGTTCGCCATTTCGACGGCCTGGTCGACCGTGTCATAGGGCAGGATGCAGAGCACCGGCCCGAAGATTTCCTCGCGGGCGATGGTCATGTCATTGCGCACGTTGCCGAACACGGTCGGGCGCGTGAAATAGCCCTTGTTGAAGCCTTCCGGACGGCCCGGGCCACCGGCGACGAGGGTTGCGCCCTCTTCGATGCCCTTCTGGATCAGGTCCTGGACCTTCTGGAACTGGTTGCCGTTCGAAATCGGACCGATGGCGCCGGGAGGGGCTTCGGCCGGCATGGCAACCTTGACCATCGCGGCGGTCGCCTTGGCGATCTCCAATGCCTGGTCATGCTGGTCTTTCTGGACGAACATCCGGCTCGGCGCGTTGCAGCTCTGGCCGGAATTGGTCATCATCGACATCACGCCGCTGGAGACGGCTTTCTGCAGATCGGCCGTAGGCAGAACAATGTTCGGGCTCTTGCCGCCGAGTTCCTGCGCCACGCGCTTGACGGTCGGGGCAGCGGCCTGCGCAACGAGCACGCCGGCGCGAGTCGAGCCGGTGAAGCTCACCATGTCGACATCCGGGTGCGAGGAGAGCACCGAGCCAACGCCCGGGCCGTCGCCGTTGACGAGGTTGAACACGCCTTTCGGCACGCCGGCCTCGTGCAGGATTTCAGCGAAGATCATCGCATCCAGCGGTGCAATTTCAGACGGCTTCAGAACCATGGTGCAGCCGGCCGCGATGGCGGGCGCCACCTTGCAGGCGATCTGGTTCAGCGGCCAGTTCCAGGGCGTGATGAACGCGCAGACGCCGATCGCCTCTTTGCGCAGCAGCGTCGTGCCTTTCAGCTCTTCCCACTTGTACCCGCGCAGGATGGCGGCAGTCGTTGCAAAGTGGCCCATGCCGGCCGGTACCTGCGCGGCGTTCGCCAGCCACATCGGGGCGCCCATCTCCTCGGAGATGGCCACAGCCAGTTCCGGCATCCGCTTCTGGATACCCATGGCAATCTTGTCGAGCAGGTCGGCGCGGTACTCGACGCTCGTCTGCGAGAAGCTCGGGAACGCGGCCTTGGCGGCGGCAACCGCCTTGTCGGCATCGGCTTTCGATCCGAGCGAGATGACCGCAAAGTTTTCTTCGGTCGCCGGGTTCTCGACTTCCAGGCGGCGCGGCGTCACCGGGTCAACCCATGCGCCGTCGATATAGAACTTGAGGTATTCTTTCATGGGCCGGTGCCTCCCTTTGGCATGTCTGATTGGGGCTCAGACATGACTATAGGAGAGGTGCGCCCTTTTCGCCACTCCTGACGCGGGGGGAGGGGTTAGCTCCCGGTCTTGCGGGCCTTCACCCATCCGCGCCCGGCCATGCAGGTGATGAAGTTGGCCTCGATATTGTAGCTGGTCTGGCTGCAGGCTGCGGCCGCCGTCTGGAATGGCTGGGCGTCCTCAGCGCCGACCCAGTCCTTTTCCGCCGGGCCCGTCACGCAGGCCGAAACGGCCAGGGCGGCAAGGATGATCAATCTGCGCATGGTCCTCACCGTTTCCGTGTCCCGAAGATGCCGCGCAGCACATAGCGCACCACTTCGCGGCTCGCCGTGCTCGCAGCGTTGTTGACCGCGCGCTCTGTCGTGCTCATCCGGCGCGAGCGGGTTGTCGTCGTCTTGCCCTTGGCTTTCGCCTTGGCAGCCGCTTCCTTTTCCTTGGCCTCCAGCTTGGCAAGTTTCTCGGCCTCCTTGGCCGCGGCTTCCTCGCGCTTCGACAGGATCTCGTAGGCGGACTCGCGGTCCACGGTCTTGTCATACTTGCCGAAGACCGGGCTCGTCTTCTGCACCTCGGCGCGCTCCGGATCGGTCGCCGGACCCAGCCGCGAGGAGGGCGGGCGGATCAGCGTCTTCTGCACCATGGCCGGCGCGCCCTTGGATTCCAGCGTCGAGACCAGCGCCTCGCCGACGCCCATCTCGGTGATCGCCGCTTCGGTCTTGAAGGACGGGTTCGGACGGAACGAGGCGGCCGCCGATTTCACCGCCTTCTGCTCGGTCGGCGTATAGGCGCGCAGCGCGTGCTGCATCCGGTTTCCCAGCTGCGCGAGCACACTCTCCGGCAAATCGCGCGGGTTCTGCGTGACGAAATAGACGCCGACGCCTTTCGAGCGGATCAGGCGCACGACCTGTTCGATCTTCTGCATCAGGGCAGGGGGCGCATCCGCAAACAAGAGGTGCGCCTCATCGAAGAAGAACACGAGGCGCGGCTTTTCCGGATCGCCGATCTCGGGAAGTTCCTCGAACAGTTCCGAGAGGAGCCAGAGCAGGAAGGTCGAATAGAGCTTTGGCGAATTGATCAGCTTGCGCGCGTCGAGAATGTTCACATAGCCGCGCCCATTGGTGGTCGTGCGCATGAAGTCGGCGAGTTCAAGCGCCGGCTCTCCGAAGAAGCGCTCCGCCCCGCCGCGTTCCAGAACCAGCAATTCGCGCTGCACCGCCGAGAGCGAGGCCGGCGCCACGTTGCCATACTTGCGGCTGATCTCGGTGCGCAGCGTGTCATCGCCGAGGCTCACCAGCAGCTTGCGCAGGTCTTTCAGGTCGAGCAACAACAGGCCGTTATCGTCGGCATACTGGAACGCGATGTTCAGCACGCCTTCCTGAACGTCCGTCAGCCCCATCAACCGCGCCAGCAGAAGCGGTCCCATCTCGGAAATCGTCGCGCGGATCGGATGCCCGCTCTCGCCGAACACGTCCCAGAAGATCGTCGGCGCGCCCTCATATTTCAGCTCGCCCATGCCGATCTGCTGCGCGCGCGCTGTCAGGTTTGCATGCGCCTTGTGGCTTTCGCTGCCAGGCATGCAGATGCCGGAAAGGTCGCCCTTCACGTCCGCTGCGAAAACCGGCACGCCGGCCTCGGAAAAAGCCTGCGCCATGACCTGCAGCGTCACGGTCTTGCCGGTACCCGTCGCTCCGGCCACCAGGCCGTGCCGGTTCGCCACTTTCAAGATCAGCTTCTGGGCTGCATCAGGGTGGCCCGTGCCGTTGGCATCGGCGCCGCCCAGGAAAATCGTGTCCGTCATCGCTGACCCTTCATTCTGAATTCGGAGCGCGCAGGCTAGTGATTTGCCGGGATTCGGCAAGCCGCCAGGCGCGCAGGGCTGCGCTTGACCGCACGCGCGGGCACCCTCACCCTGCGCCGTATCTTCCCGGAGACCTCCCGCATGGACCGCCACGCCGCCAAGACAGGTACCTGGATCATAGCTGCCGGCGTGATCATCGCCTTCCTCTACGCGGGCCGCGAAATTCTCTCGACCTTTGCGATGGCGGTCTTCCTCTTCCTGATCATCGAAGGCTTTGCCACAGCGATCGACAATGCCGCCGGCCGAATCGGCAGCCGCGCGGCCCGGTTGATCGCGATTCTTCTGGTCACAGCCGGATTCGTCGGTTTCATCGCGCTCATGGCCAACGGCGCTGCCGAGTTCGGCCGCCATTCGGATGAGTACGAAGCCAAGATCAACGCCTTGATTGCCGATGCTTATCAGGTGGTCGGGCTCACCAACGCGCCCTCGCTGACCGAGCTTTTGTTCAACGAAACCGGCCAGCAGTTTTTTGCCACGGTCGCCAACTCGATCAGCGGCCTGTCCGGCGATCTCATGCTGATCCTGATCTATGTCGCCTTCCTGTTTACCGCCCAGTCTGGCTGGTCGGGCAAGCTCGACAACATATTCCGCGATCCGGCGCGCCGCGAGCAGGTGCGGATGATCGGAAATGATGCCCGGCTGAGCATCGAGCGCTATCTCTGGGTCCAGACGGTGATCTCAGCTATCATCACCCTGCTCAGCTATTTTTCGCTGCTCGCGCTGGGTGTTCAGAACGCACTGTTCCTGTCTGCGCTTATCTTCGTGCTCAATTACATCCCCACCGTGGGATCGATTGCCGCAGCGCTGGTCCCGCCTCTGTTTGCACTCGTCCAGCCGGGCGTGCCCGCCTGGGTGCCGGCCGTCGCGCCTCAGGATTCCTACCTGTACGCGGCGATTGTCTTCGGCATTGTGAGCTTCTGGCAGTTCTCGATCGGTAACTTTATCCAGCCCCGGATGATGGGGGATTCCCTCAATTTGTCCGCCCTGGTCGTGTTGCTGGCACTGGCCATCTGGGGTGTCATCTGGGGCATTCCGGGCATGTTCCTGTCCGCGCCCCTCACCGTGCTGATGATGATCCTCTTCGCCCAGTCAAAGGAGACCCGATGGATCGCCATCTTGCTCTCGTCGGACGGAAATCCGAGGGTCAAGCAAGCAGACCCAGACAGCGTCGTTACCGAACCCACCACTGGCTGAAATGGCGTAGATGGTGTAAGTACAACTACGAAATTGCGGAGTCAGGGCTGAGTCCGTATGTAAATTTGTTAACGAATTTTACAGCGCTTCCGGATTGAATTCGGAGATATCTGACCAACATTACAGTTTCAGGCTTCCGCGTGCGTCCCCCCACCCAGCCTGCGGAAGATTCTGAAGGGCCCGCCGGACATGTCCCCGTTCGGCGGGCCCACCTATTTCCGGCCCCAGCCATATCGCCTTTACGCAGACGCAAACGTAAGTTGGCGCAGCCTTTTGTGTAACACTCATCATGGCCAAGATTCTTGAAGCGGTAACGCCCGGGGAGTAGACCCGGACAAAGCGATTTCCCCAAGGTGAGTCTTTCCCATGACCCGATCCGCTGCCATCACCGGGCCTGAAGGCCAGGTGCTCGAACAGTTCCTTCAGGAAGCGGCGGGCGAAGATACGTCCGGTCTTTCGGATGCCGACATCCGCCTCCTTGCCAAGTCTCTCTGGTCCTGGGCCGCAGACGTCCCCGCCGGCCAGCAGGCCGTGCGCGTCACAACGCGTGCTGCCGGCGACAAGGGCCCCTTGAGCCGCTCCGTGCTGGAAGCCGCTGGCCCGGACATGCCTTTCCTCGTCGATTCGCTGCTCAACGAATGCGCCGCGCAGGGCCATGAAGTGAAATCGTTGTTCCACCCGGTGGTGACGCTGGCGGACGGGCGGATGATCTCGGTCATCCAGATCCACATGTCGCTGCTGACACCGAACGAAGCCCGCCTGCTCGAAGCCGGCGCTCTCGCCACGCTCGCCGACGTGCAGCGCGCTGTCTCCGATCACCGCGCCCTGCAGGCCAAGATGCGTACCGAGATGAAGCGCCTCTCAGGCCTCAGCCACATCTCGCCGGCCGAACGCGACGAGGCCGTCGCCTTCCTCGAATGGCTGCAGAAGGAGCATTACGTCTTCCTGGGTTGCCGCGAGTATGACTTCGCCACCGATGCCGAAGGCCGCGTGCTTCCTTCGGAGCCGCAGATGATCGAGGGCTCGAACCTCGGCATCCTGCGCGACGAGAACCTCAATGTCCTGTCGCGCGATTCCGAACCGCTGGTGATCAATCAGGCGATCGGCGAGTTCCTTTCCCATCCCGCGCCGCTGATCATTGCGAAGTCGACGCTGCCGAGCCGTGTCCACCGCCGCGTGCCGTGCGACTATATCGGCATCAAGAAATACGACGCACAGGGCAGGGTGAACGGCGAAGTCCGCTTCCTCGGCCTGTTCACTGCCGAAGCCTATGACGAGACCGCCCGCTCCATCCCCTTCGTGCGCCGCCGCGTGCAGAAGATCATGGCCGCTTCCGGCGCTGCCCCGGGCGGACACTCCGAAAAGGCCCTCGCCAACCTGATCGAGACCTGGCCGCGCGACGAACTCTTCCAGACCCGCTCCACGCTGCTCGGACCCATGGTCATGGGCGCGCTTCACCTGATCGGCCGGCCGCGCACCAAAGTGTTCCTGCGCCATGACGAGTTTGACCGGTTCGTCACGGCCCTCGTCTTCGTGCCGCGCGAGTCCTACGACACCGCGCTGCGCCAGCGCATCGCAGCTGTCCTCACCGAGGCCTATGCGGGCGAGCTGCGTTCGTTCCAGCCCTATTTCGATGCCGGCCCGATGGCGCGCGTGCATTTTGAAATCGGTCTCTCGCCCGGTCACCCGGAGCCGGACCCCGCCGAACTTGAAGCCCGCATCGCCGGCCTCGCCCGCACCTGGGACCAGGGCTTCCGCGACCTGCTCATGCAATCGGACCTCACCGGCGCTGACCGGGAAGGGGCCCGCGCCTTCATCGGCGCCTTCAACGCTGCCTACCGCGAAGCTTTTGCGCCCGAGGAAGCGCTGCGCGATGTCACCAGCATGGCCGCGCTCAGCGCCGGCCGCCCGGTGGTTGCCCGCGCCTATCGCCGCGAATCCGATGATCCGTCGAAAGTCCGTATCAAGATCTTCGCGCGCGACGGCGCGATCGCCCTGTCGCGCTGTGTGCCGGTATTCGAGAATCTCGGCTTCTTCGTCCACTTCGAAACCGGCTATCCCGTCCGCCCGCCGGTGAAGCCGGTCGCCGATGCGCCGGATGTCTACTGGATCCACTCCCTCGCGATGGATTCTGCGAGCGGATCGGCCATCGCACTGGACACGCTGGCCCGCGCGCTGGAAGACGCCTTCATCGCCGTCTGGAGCGGCAAGGCCGAGAATGACGGCTTCAACCGCCTCGTCCTTGCTGCCGGCGCCAGCTGGCGCGAAGCCGCGCTGATCAGGGCGCTCGCGGCCTATCGCCGCCAGAGCGGTCTCGACCAGCCCCAGGAAGTGCAGGAAGCCGCCCTCGTGCGCTATCCCGCTGTCACACGCCTCATCCTTGATCTCTTCGCGGCGCGGTTTGATCCGCAGGCGCACAAATCGCTTGAGGCCCGCACCAAGGCCTCCGAGAAGATCGCCGCCGACTTCGAAGAGACCATGAAAGGCGTCGCCAGCCTCACAGATGATCTCGTCCTGCGCCGCCTGTTCAGCCTCACCGGCGCCTTGCAACGCACCAACTTCTACCAGACCGGCGAAGACGGCGACGTGCGCCCCTGGATCAGCTTCAAGGTCGCAAGCCGCGAACTTGCCGACCTGCCGGAACCGAAACCGTTCCGCGAAATCTTCATGTCCAGCCCGAAGGTCGAAGGCGTCCACCTGCGCTTCGGCCCGGTCGCGCGCGGCGGCCTGCGCTGGTCGGACCGGCCGTCCGATTACCGCACCGAAGTGCTCGGTCTCGTGAAGGCGCAGCAGGTGAAGAACGCGGTCATCGTCCCGGTCGGCTCCAAGGGCGGCTTCTATCCGAAACAGCTGCCGCCCCGGAACGATCCGAACTGGTTCGAAAGCGGGCGCGACGCCTACAAGCAGTTCATCACCGCGCTGCTCGGCCTCACGGACAATCTCGTAAAGGGCAAGCTCGTGCCCCCTCGGGAAACCGTCGTCTGGGACGGCGAGGATCCCTATCTCGTTGTCGCCGCCGACAAGGGCACGGCCACCTTCTCCGACACCGCCAACGCAATCAGCCTTGAGAAGGGCCACTGGCTCGGCGATGCCTTCGCCTCTGGTGGCTCGGCAGGCTATGACCACAAGAAGATGGGCATCACCGCCCGCGGCGCCTGGGAAGCGGTCAAGCGCCACTTCCGCGAAATGGGCCGCGATATCCAGACCCAGCCTTTCACCGTCATCGGCGTCGGCGACATGTCCGGCGATGTGTTCGGCAACGGCATGCTGCTCTCGCCCGAGATCCGTCTCGTGGCGGCCTTCAACCACATGCACATCTTCCTTGATCCGAACCCGGACGATGCGAAAGCCTGCCTCGCCGAGCGCCAGCGCATGTTCAACCTGCCGCGGTCCACCTGGGCCGACTATGACGCGCAGCTCATCTCCAAAGGCGGCGGCATCTTCGAACGCTCCGCCAAGTCGATTCCGCTCTCGCCCGAAGTCAAGGCTCTGACCGGCCTCACCAAGGACGCCGTGACGCCGGATGAGCTGATGAACGTCCTCCTCAAGGCCGAAACGGACCTCCTCTGGTTCGGCGGCATCGGCACCTATGTGAAGTCCTCGGCCGAAACTCATGCCGATGTGGGCGACCGCGCCAATGACACGATCCGCGTCAATGGCCGCGACCTCAAGGCCAAGGTCATCGGGGAAGGGGCAAACCTGGGCCTCACCCAGGCCGGCCGCATCGAATTCGCCCTCGCCGGCGGGCGCCTCAACACCGACGCCATCGACAACTCGGCCGGCGTCGATTCGTCCGACCACGAAGTAAACATCAAGATCCTCGCCGCCGAAGCCATCCGCCTCGGCGACCTGAAAGAGGCCGACCGCAACGCCCTCTTGGCCGAGATGACGGATGATGTCGCCGCCCACGTGCTCGCCCACAATTACGACCAGTCGAACGCTCTCACGCTGGCCAGCAATACCGCCCTCGAAGACCATGACGCGCTCGAACGCTTGATGGCCTATCTCGAGGAACGCGGCGTCCTGAACCGGCCGCTCGAAGGCCTGCCCTCGACCGCCCAGATGCAGACCCGCAAGCAGCAGGGACAACCGCTGACCCGGCCCGAGCTTGCCGTCCTCCTCGCCTGGTCCAAGATCGTGCTGTTCGATGACCTCGTCGCCTCCGGCCTGCCGGATGACCCCTGGTTCGAGCCGGTGCTGAAAGCCTATTTCCCGTCGCCCATCGACAGCTTCGGCAAGGCGATGAAAGGCCACCGCCTGCGCCGCGAGATCATTGCCACCGTCGTCGCCAACCGAACGCTCGATTTCGGCGGACCGGTCGCCCTGCTTCGCCTGCGCGAGCTGACGGGCGCCGAGCCTGCCGAAGCGGTCCGCGCCCTCGAAGCCGCCCGCGCCGTGCTCGACCTCGCCGGCTTCCGCCGCGATGTCTTCGCGCTCGACGCCAAAGTTCCGGCCGACCTGCAAACCGGGCTTCAACTCGAAGCGGTCCATGCCGCCGGTGAAGCCGCCGCCTGGTTCATCCGCACCACCGCCGGCAAGCCGGTCGGCGACGCCGTGAAGCTGACGCACGCCCCGCTCGACGAGCTGAAAGGCGCCCTGAAGGATGTGCAGACATCCTTCCCCGCCTCCCGCATCGAACGCGACGCCCGCGCCTTCGTGAAGCGCGGCGCCCCGGAAGGCCTCGCCCACTGGGCCGCCGCCATGAGCTACTTTGCGCAAGGCCTCGTCATCGTCGATGTCGCTCAGCGCAAGAAGAAGCCCGTGCCCGAGGCCGCCGCCAACTTCTACGAAATCGGCGACGCCCTGCGGCTCGACCGGCTGCGCGCCTCGGCCCGCGAAGGCCTGGCTGGCGCTGCCTACTGGGACCGTGTCGCCGGACGCCGCCTCATCGCGGAACTCGTCCGCCTGCAGGCGTCGGCCACCGAAGAAGCCATCGGCTCCGGCGGTGCGCAGGCCTGGCTGGACGCGCGCAGCGATGCCCGCCGCCAGCTCCTCAGCACACTGACGGCCCTCGGCAAGGACCGCACCTGGTCCTTCGCCAAGTTCGCCCTCTCGACCGATGCGGTCCGCCAGTTCATGGGCCGGTGAGGCGCGCCCGGGAGGCTTCCCGGTGGGGCATGATTCCCTACCGCGCCCGGGCCTGCTATCGCTAGTTCCATGACCGGCACGCCCGCCTCTCTCGAAGACACGCTGAAAGCCGCGGCCCTCCGCCTCGGCTTCGATGCGGCCGGCATCGCCCGGGCCGACGCGGCCTGGGAGGCAGGCGCAAGGCTCGCCGAATTTGTTTCGGAAGGCCGCCACGGCGAAATGCGCTGGATGGAGGAAACCCTCGCCCGCCGCAGCGCGCCGACTGCCATGTGGCCGGAGGCCCGCGCCGCCCTCGTCGTCGCCATGAATTACGGGCCGGACCACAATCCGCTGGACACGCTCAGCCAGCGCGAGACCGGCAACATCTCCGTCTACGCCCGGGGCAGGGACTATCATGACCTGATCAAGTCCCGCCTCAAGCAGCTCGCGGGCGAAGTCGCCGCGCTCACCGGCGCCGATGTGAAAGTCTTCGTCGATACCGCCCCCCTGATGGAAAAGCCGCTGGCAGAGCGCGCCGGCCTCGGCTGGCAGGGCAAGCATACAAACCTCGTCAGCCGCGAACTCGGCTCCTGGTTCTTCCTCGGCACCGTGCTCACCAGCGCCGGCCTCGCTGCCGATCCCGCCGGCGAGGACCATTGCGGCTCCTGCCGCGCCTGTCTCGACATCTGCCCCACCAAGGCTTTCCCCGCGCCCTACCAGCTCGATGCCCGCCGCTGCATCTCCTACCTCACCATCGAACATGCCGGCCCGATCCCGCGCGAATTCCGCGCCCCGATGGGCAACCGCATCTATGGCTGCGACGATTGCCTCGCCGCCTGTCCCTGGAACAAGTTCGCCGCCAGCGCCTCGGAGGCGGCCCTCTTCGCCCGGGCGGAGCTGAAAACGCCGGGCCTGGACGAACTTGCCGCCCTTGATGATGCCGCCTTCCGCGAGATTTTCTCCGGCTCCCCGGTCAAGCGCACGGGGCGGGACCGCTTCGTGCGCAATGTCTGCGTCTCCATCGGCAATTCCGGCAGCACCCGGCTCGTGCCCGCGCTGCTGCCGTTGCTCGAGGATGCCAGCCCTCTCGTACGCGGTGCGGCGGTCTGGGCGCTCGCCCGCCTTGATCCTGCCCGTTTTGCTGAAGAAAAGGCGCGCCGCCGGGCCAGCGAACATGATAGCACGGTGATCGAGGAATGGGATCTCGGGGCATGACGGACGACACGGGCAAGGCAAGCGCAACCAGGGCAAAGCGCGAGGTGCCGCTCTGGCGGCGTATCCTGGTGCGCCTCGTGCAGGCGGGCCTCACCATCTTCCTGCTTTTCCACGTCTATGCCCTGCTGCTGAAATTCCTGCCCGCGCCCGGCACCATCCTGATGACCCAGCGCGGTATGCAGGGCGAAGACGTGCGCCGCGACTGGACCAGCCTCGACAAGATATCGCCCAATCTCGTGCTCGCCGTGATCAGCGCCGAAGACGCCAAGTTCTGCGAACATGGCGGCATCGATTGGGAAGCCATCGAGAAGGCGCGCGAGTTCAATCGCAAGAACAAGGATGGCCGCCGCCGCGGCGGTTCGACCATCAGCCAGCAGACGGCCAAGAACGTCTTCTTCTGGAATGGCGGCGGCATGCCCCGCAAGGCCGGCGAAGCCTGGATGACCTATGTCATCGAAACGGCTTGGGGCAAGCGCCGCATCATGGAAGTCTATCTCAACGTCGCTGAATGGGGCGATGGCTTGTTCGGCGCCGAAGCCGCCGCCCAGGCCCGCTTCGGCAAATCTGCCGCCGATCTTTCGGAGCTTGAGGCCGCGCGCCTCGCCGCTGTTCTTCCGTCCCCGAACAAATGGAGCGCCGACAAGCCCGGCCCCTATGTGCGCAAACGCACCCGCTCGATCCTGTCGCGCATGCGCGTCGTCGCCAATGAAGGCTATGCCGCCTGCGTGCTGGGCGACGATTACCGCGCGCCCATCACGAAACCTGAAAAAGGCGAACCCGACCGCCCGGCCCCTGTGCTCGAGGATATTCCCGAAGCGCCCGACAGCGGCGAGGAAGCCCTCGGCGCCGAAGCCGTGACGGAAGAAGTCCCCGCCGCAATCGATCCCGAGGCCGACGCCGCACTCGATGCTGTCCTCGACTCTGCCGACGAGACCTTCACCGAAACCCCGCCGCCGGAAACCCCCGCGCCTGAAACGCCGCCTGCGGAAGAAGTCCCTCCGGCTGACCCCGCCCCGGATGACTCAGGCCCAACGATCCTGACCCCGCAATAGGGGAAGAATTGGTTGCACAAGCACGCGCTTGCGCAACGAACTAGGCTCCAGAACGCCGCTCCCCGAAAACTTTCCGCAGTTGCTTTCCGGCGTTTCCCCGCACCCCTGTCATCCCGGACAAGGTCCCGCAGGGACTGCAGATCCGGGACCTTCTCTCGGCAGGAAACATAGAAGGTCCCGGCCCACGCGGGCTTCGCCCGCTGGCCGGGATGACAGATTTTTGGGGCTTCCGAATCCGACCGCATCCGCACCCGGGCTATTCTCCCCGGATGGTCTCGCTCAGCGCCCTTCGCCAGCATCCGCGCTTCGGCCGCTTCTTCGAAGTGGTGCATCCCTTTTTCTGGCCGGTCATCTGGTGGACGCTGAACGCCGCGTTCCGCGCGTACGATGCCTCGAACCGCACCGAATTCCTTCTCGGCATCACCTGGTGGGGCCAGGTCTACATCGCTTTCGAAGGCGACCTGCGGCCCGATCCGCTAAACTACAGACCCATCTCCCGAACCTTCCGTCCCCTGACGGATGCCGGTTGGGCGTCTGATCTCCCGGCAAATCTCGAAGGGCTCTCACCCTTCGAAGCGGCATGCATCCTCATCCTCCCCCGCGAAGCGGGCGGAGGTGGCCCGCGCCAGCGGCGCGAGTCGGACGGGGCTCTCGCCTCAACTCTGGATACCTCCTAGCCCCCACATCCCTGTCATCCCGGCCAGCGGGCGAAGCCCGCGTGAGCCGGGACCTTCTCTCCGCTGCATGTTCGCTAACACTACAAACAAGGTCCCGGCTCACGCGCTTCGCGCTGGCCGGGATGACAACCTCTGTTGACCGGCCGCCCCCCGGCGCGTCCGGCCGCAAGTGCAGCCCTAGACCGGATCGTAGGGGAAGACGCTCGCCGTTGCGCCCATGCTGAAGAAGCTGCCGCTCATCGCCGGGAAGCAATGCTCGATCAGCGTCTCCGGTGTCCAGCCTTCGAGGCGTGCCAGCGATTTCACCGGGCGCGGCTGATCGAACAGGATCACTTCATTGCCCCGCACGCCGAAGATCTGCCCACTGACATGCGCCGCCGTATCGGCGCAGAGCGCAATCGCCAGCTGCGCAACCTGGTCGGCCCGCATGCCGTTCTTCATCCGCTCGACGCGCTGCGCGCTCGCTTCGTCCTTCACCGGGATGGAGGCGATCATCCGTGTCCAGGCAAACGGCGCGATGATGTTCGAGCGCACCTTCTTCGCCGCGCCTTCCATGGCCACCACGCGGCTGAGGCCGGCAATGCCGAGCTTGGCAGCGGCATAGTTCGCCTGGCCGATATTGCCGATCAGGCCCGAGGTCGAGGTGAACAGCACGAAGGAGCCGCGCTCGTTCTCGCGGAAGTATTCGATCGCGGCCCGTGTCACGTTGAACGAGCCATGCAGGTGAACGTCGATCACGCTCTTCCAGTCGCTCTCGCTCATCTTGTGGAACATCCCGTCGCGCAGGATGCCGGCCGGGTTCACGATGGCATCGAGGCGCCCATAAGTGTCGAGCGCCTGCGTCACCATGCCGGCGACGGCGTTATAATCCGTCACGCTGTCCGAGTTGGAGATCGCCTCGCCGCCGGCTTTGCGGATTTCCGCTGCGACAGCCTCTGCCGGCCCGGCCGAGCCTTCCTCATCGCCCTTCAGGCTGCCGCCGAGGTCGTTGACCACGACTTTGGCGCCCTGCCGCGCCGCCAGCAGCGCGCATTCCTTGCCGATGCCATTGCCGCCGCCGGTGACCAGCACCACTTTTCCGTCCAGAACGCCCATGGTTTTTCTCCCTTTTGTCTCGGGCCGGGACACTATCGCCCCCGCCCGGACCCGCAAGGGCGCGACGATAAAAATCAGGGCTGAAAATCAAGGTTTGAAATGCCTGCCCGGGCGCGCTAGCTAGCCGCCATGTCACGTACCTTCCAAGCGATCATCTGGGATTTCGGCGGGGTGTTCACCTCCTCGCCCTTCGAGGCCTTCAACCGCTACGAGGCTGCCTCCGGCCTGCCGGTGGACTTCATCCGCACGGTCAATTCCATCAACCCGCTCGAGAATGCCTGGGCGAAGCTGGAACGGTCCGAAGTCGATGCCGAAGGGTTCGACGAACTCTTCCGTATCGAATCGATGGCGCTCGGCCATGAAGTGCCGGGACGCAACATCCTCGGCCTCCTCTCCGGCAGCCTGCGCCCGCGCGTCGTGCAGGCGCTCAGGGTCTGCAAGACGAAGGGCAAGGTCGGCTGCATCACCAACAACGCCCCCATCGGCAAGGGCGCCTCGATGACGAACGATGATGCCAAGGCGAAGGAACTCGCCGCGGTGTTCGACCTGTTCGATCACCTGATCGAAAGTTCCAAGCTCGGCATCCGGAAGCCCGATCCGCGCATCTATGCGCTGATGTGCGAAGCGCTCGATGTTGATCCGAAGGCCTGCGTCTATCTCGATGACCTCGGTATCAACCTGAAGCCCGCCCGCGACATGGGCATGGCGACCATCAAGGTCACCAGCGAGGAACAACTCCTCGCCGATCTGGAAGCCGTGACCGGCTATGCGCTCCGCTAGTCTCGCTGCATTGATCGCCGCCGTCCTGCTCGCCGCCTGTTCGCAGGCTGAGCCGGAAGTGGTCGTGCGGCTGCCGCCCGCGCCGGACGAGCGGTTCACCGAGCCGCCAGCGCCCCCGGCCCCGGTCGAGATCAGCCGGGCCGCGGCCCGCAAGAAGGAGGAGCTGTTGCTCCACGCCGCCCGCGGTTCGCTGCGGGGACTCGCTGAAACGGCAAGCGAAAATCCGGACTTCAAGTCGAATGTCGGCGGGCAGGACCATCTCCAGTTCTGGGACCTGTTGCGACGCACCGGCGTCGACCCCAACCGGAAGCTCCGTGACCTGTTCGAACAGCCGGCCGGCCTGCGCGAGATTGATGGCGAGCGCTGGTATGTCTGGCCGGACCTTGCGGCGAAAGACCCGTCCGACTTGATCCCCGAAAAGCTCTCCTTCCAGGACCGGCGCCGGCTGGAGGAGCTGATCGGTGAAGACGGTATCGCGCGCATCCGCGCCGGCGAAGGCTATCCCGGCATGCGCACCGCCATCGCCGAAGACGGCACCTGGATCTACTACGTACTCGGACAAGACGGAGAGGGTTGAGCATGAGCGCAAAGATCGGGGCGGCCGCTGCCGTCAAGGCGCTGAAAGGCTGGAGCGTCGCCAGCGGCGAACGCGATGCCATCTTCAAGGCCTACAAGTTTGCCGACTTCAAGACCGCTTTCGCCTTCATGTCCGGCGCCGCGCTGAAGGCCGAGCAGATGGACCACCATCCGGAATGGTTCAACGTCTACAGCAAGGTCGAGGTGACCCTCACCACGCATGACGCAGACGGAGTAACGCAGAAAGACCTCGAGCTCGCCGGCTTCATGGACCAGCTGGCGGCGCGGCTCATCGCCTAGGCCTTCCAGCCGCTGCCATACAAATCGGTGCGGCGGTCGTTCAGGTTCTGAACCGTGCCGCGAAGGCGGGCCTCGGCGAGGTCTGCGAGCGAGACGTCTGCGACGATCATGGTCTCCACGTTCGGCTCTGCTTCGGCGCGGACACCGTTCCAGGCGAAGGGCAGGTCGCAAGGGGTGAGGACGGCGCCTTGCGCATAATGCACATCCATGTTGCCGACATTCGGCAGGTTTCCGCAGACGCCCGAAATTGCCACATAGATCTGGTTCTCGATCGCCCGCGCCGCGCAGCAATACCGTACACGGAGGTATCCGTTGCGGTCATCGGTGCAGAAAGGCACGAACAGGATCATCGCGCCCTGGTCAGCCAGATGGCGCACCTGCTCGGGGAACTCGGAATCGTAGCAGATGGCGATGCCGACCGGGCCGCAATCGGTCGCGATCACCTTGTTCTCGCTGCCGCCGCTAACACCCCAGAAGCTGCGCTCGGAGGGCGTTGCGTGGATCTTCTCCTGCCGGTGCAGGCTGCCATCCCTGAGCGCTGCATAGGCTATGTTTCGGATGTCGCCTGAGGCAACCCGGGTGACGTGCGTGCCGCCGATCACATTGATCCGGTGGCGGACGGAAAGCCCGGTCAGCAGGGCTTCGAAGCGCGGGGTGTAGGCCGTCAGCGCCGCGATGGCCGCGGCGGGCCCCAGCCGTTCCGGCGCAAGCGACAGGGTCTGCAGCGTGTAGAGTTCCGGGAAGACGACAAAGTCGGCGCCGTATTCACTGGCCACCCGCGCATAGTAGGCGATGCGCTCCTCAAATTCTTCGAGCGCCGAAATCCGGCGCATCTCGAACTGGACGGAGGATATTCGCACGCGGGAAGGGAGGGCCGGACTTGTCATGACCTGCTCCTACTTCGGCTCGGTCGGCACACGCAAGACGGCGCGCAGGCCGCCCATCGGGCTTTGCATAAGGCGGATGTCGCCGCCATGGGCGCGGGCGGTGTCGCGCGCCAATGTCAGGCCAAGGCCGGTGCCGGACTGGTTCTGTCCGCGGGCTTCATCGAGGCGCGAGAAGGGGCGGAAGGCTTCCTCGTGGCGATCAGGCGGAATGCCGGGGCCGTCATCATCCACGACAATCTCGGCCCAGTGTGGCCCGTCGACCAGCGAAACACGGCTCGACGCGGCATATTTCTGCGCATTCGATACAAGGTTGGTGATGGCGCGCTTCAGGGCGAGCTGCCGGCCCATGACCAGGATGCGCGACGGGCCTGCCACCGTCGTTTGCGGGGCGAGGCCGGCGGCAACCTCGCGCGTGACCTGCGCGATGTCGAACAGCGTCGCCTCATCGGCTTCCTCGCCGCGGGCGAACGCGAGGTATTCGTCCAGCATCATCGCCATGTCATCGAGGTCCGCCTTGGCGGCGCGGATGTCTTCGCTCTCCTCCATCATGGCGAGCGCAAGTTTCAGCCGCGTCAGCGGCGTGCGCAGGTCATGGCTGACACCGGCGAGCATGGCGGTGCGCTGGTCGGCAAAGGCAGTGAGGCGTTCTTTCATGTCGATCAAGGCGCGCGCGGCATCGCGAACTTCCGTGGCGCCAGAAGGGCGGAAGTCCGGCAAGTCACGCCCCCGGCCAAAGGCCCTTGCGGCTTCCGACAGGCGGATGATCGAGCGCACCTGCTGGTTCAGGAATCCGATCGCCAGCGCGACCATGAGCAGTGAGAACCCGATGACCCACACGATGAAGATGTGCGAGTTGATCATGAAGGCGCGCTTGCGGTCGATGATGATCTCGCCGGTGCCTTCATTGACCGGGAAGCGGATGTGCAGGCGCGCATTGCCGCGTTCGAGGCCAACGAAAACCGGTACGCCGAGCCGGCCGGACAGTTCGGATTTCAGCGTCGCGTCATAGGCAAAGGTCTGCCTGAGCCGGTCTTCCGGAATGGCTTCCGCCATCAGGCTGCAGGTGTACCAGGTATCGATCTGCGACTGGATACGGGCATGCTCACCTTCGCCGGCGCTTGTGTCGAGGCAGGTGGCGCGAATGAGGTTCGCATCCCGCGCGATGGCCTGGGCAAGCTTGCGGTTCACTTCGGTAACCTGGCTTGAATAATAGTACCAGGTCATCAGTCCAAGGATCAGCAGAACCGGAACCAGCAACAATAGCAGCGTGCGGGCATACAGCCCGCGCGGCGCGATATCCCGGAGGCGGAAACTTGCCATCTCAGTCCGGCATCAGGCGGTAGCCGATGCCCCGCACGGTCTGGATGTGGACAGGCTCTTTCGGGTTCGGCTCGATCTTCCGGCGCAGCCGCGTGACCTGTACGTCCACGGAGCGTTCGAGGCCTGCCGAGGTCATCACGGCGAGGTCTTCGCGGCTGACCGGTTCGCCGGGATTTCGGGCGAGCACGGTGAGCAGTTGAAGCTCGGCATCGGTCAGGCGGATGCGCTCGTCGCCGGATTTGAGTTCCCCGCGCGCCGCATTGAAGACGAGGCCTGACATCTCGATCTCGTCCGGCGGCGGGGCCGATTTCTGCGAGCGGCGCAGGATCGCCTCGCAGCGCAGCACCAGCTCCTCCGGCTCGAAGGGCTTGGCGAGGTAGTCATCGGCGCCGGAGCGCAGGCCCTCGATCCGGTCGCTGGTCTGCCCCCGCGCTGTCAGCAGCATGACCGGCGTCTCCCGCGCCGTGCCCTTGCGGATGCCGTTGAGGAGCGAAAGCCCGTCCTCGCCCGGCATCATGATGTCGAGGATCGCGAGGTCGAAGGCCATGTTCTCCATCAGCCGGCGGGCCGAGGCCGCATCGGCCGCGCCGCTCACCCGGAAGCCCTTCATTGTGAGGAAGCGCTTGGTCAGGTCGCGGATACGGTCGTCATCATCGACGATGAGGATATGGGCGGGTTCTTTCACGCTTGCCTCACTTCACCAGCGCTTCGAGCAGGAACCGGGCCCCGGCGACGGCTTCCGGCCCGCTGGCGCGGAAGGCGAGGCGCAGGCGCTCGCGCACTTCGATGGCAATCGGGGTGGTGAGGGTGACCCCGGCATCCGACAGGGTCAGCTTGCGGCGGCGCGCGTCGCTGGTTTCGCGGGCCCGTTCGATCAGCCCGCGCTCGTCCAGCTTGCCGATGATCCGGGCAAAAGTCGGCACCGTCATGCCCAGGCTGCTTCGCAGCTCGCTCACTGTCAGGCCCGGGCGGTAGCGCACGGCCATGAGAATCTGCAGCTCAGGCTTGCTCAGACCGGCCTTCTTGCGAGCACTTTCAGCCGCCTTCGCGAGCACGGATGCCCCTGAAATCAGGAGTCCGGCGCTCCGGTCGAGTTCCTGATCAGTCAGGAACAGCCGGGGGTCGAAAGGACGGTTCAGGTTGACGGGCACGGCCATAAGTCGGAAATGAACCCGAATACGCAGAAAGTTCAAGCGAGGAGCGTTCCCATGGCTGCCATCCCTTATGAT
>Ga0315904_10000257_pt1 | contig 86941 bp, 74 predicted proteins | sample LakEriMetagenome_6_FD_203529 | JGI IMG/M metagenome (GOLD analysis project Ga0315904, IMG submission 203529) | Freshwater fungal communities from buoy surface, Lake Erie, Ohio, United States - Buoy 12 MA120 | ecosystem: Environmental > Aquatic > Freshwater > Lake | place: USA: Lake Erie, Ohio...
GCGTCTATTTACTACCAATTTGAGTGGGGAGAATGTTATTGGGATGACTCCCATCAATCACATCCCGAAACTACAGTGCGTTTAGTTTATCGCTACGGAGAGTTTTCTCTACAAGCAATAGACTGCATTGGAAGATCTGTTTATGCAATGGGTACATCCGAAAACGCGGTGCTTCTTTGGAATATCTTCAGCCCTATATGGGAAAGATAAAAAAACCAGTTTGAATTGTTTTCATAAGGGGGATGATGTAATGTTGTCTCCCTTAATCTTTTGAACAACATGAACTTCCAAAAGAATGTACTTGTCGCTGATTTAAAGGCCTCTCAGAGCTTTTATTTTAGCATTGGCGTACTATACTCACTCGTCTCGTTTTTAAACGATTCTGATGCATCTTCAACGCTTTTTATAATACGTCAATTTGCTAGAGAATATAAAGTTTTGCAAACGCCGGAAATGATATATCAAAAATATATGTCAATTTCTGAACACAATGCGCCAAACTTTTATACTGTAGTTGGAGACACTATACGGCCAAGTAATTCAAACTCACCGAAATCTTTCTACGCTGCCTCTTTACAGGAAGCAGTAGAGTTTTGTAAACAAAATAAAATTTTCTGAATGCTGAAACTCCTTTATGTGAAGAGGTTTAACACCTTTCATCTTTTTACCGCTGCAATTGTCGGTGCTGCTATTAAGCATGCTTTTGACAACTTTACAGCAGAACAATTGTTCACCTACCTTTTCCTTTTCGGATTGGGTACATTTTTAAGGAACGATGGAAAAATTTGCTGATTTCATTCTCAAAATTGTAATGATTTTGGGACTTTTGTTGGCCGCCTTATTTTACGGCACAATGTGCATAATTGAAGGAAGTTTCTTTGAATTTCTATTTGAAGAATATGGTTTTCAATTTCGCACAACAACTTACCCACTTCTTTACGACTTACTAGTTGTCATTAAAGTAATGCTAGCTATAAGAATCGTAAAACGCATTGGGCTTATGATCTACAAAAATTTTATTGACCCTAACTTTGACTACAGTAAATACGTATGAATAAATATTGCATAGCTTCCTTAGGAGTAATTTGCTTCTGGGCATTTCTAACTGGAAGTATAACTCTTTTGTGTATGTACATTCTTCAAAGCAGAAACTTTTGCGTTTTTGGTATTTGTCTTCTCTTTGCAGGTTTTACATCACACAAAATAGTCCTCGCTTTATTAGATTATCTTTCTAAAAAGTTTGACCGATGAAAAGCGAGTTTACAACATTTCTTTTTCACCTGTGGATTCTTATTACCGCAATCATAATTGCAGTTGGCATCCACAAATTTGTTTCACACATTAAAAAAAGAAAACAATGATTATTGCAATCGCACTCGGATTTCTTTGCGGGTTCTTTAACCCTTTCGCAGAATTGTTTCAAACAGAAAAACTCATTGTGGCATGAAAAAACTCAAATTTTTAATTGCCGTTATAATAGGAATGATTCCAATTGGAATGCTTGCACATTTCATTTGGCATTCTTCTATGAGAGACAATGATGTTTTCTTTGTTATTATGTTGGTTTTAGTTGTCAAATTTATTTCGGCTCCAATTACATCCTTCATCTTTAACAAACTTCCCCTCTAGATATAGGTATCCCCTGTCCCACTTTCAGGGACTCTTAAGGGTAAGCCTTATCTTCTTTCACAACTACAACTTGATCCTCCTTGTCCGGGGTACATCTACAGCAGTGCAACGAAAACCTCGTTACAATCGTAATACTCTTTATCGTTAGAGCAACAACGCCACGATTAGTAAGTTTCCTTACGACACGTACCTGGTTGGCTTCATGGGTCATACCCAAGCTAATTGTAACTCACTGTAGGCTGTATGTAGTTTAGTTTCGTATCTATCGGAGAAAACCCTCAATTCAGAGGTAATCCGACTTCTAACCCCCCTCTTGACCTTACCGAAGGGTGATGTAGGGGTGAACTAGGATTTCCAACGTCCTAGTAATACAGGCGCAAAGATACAAAATTAAAATACAAAAAGCAAGTTTTTTGTCAACTTTTTTAACAAAATTCTAAGCCAATGGATAAAATTTCCATAACTAAAGAGCAGTACTTTGCTATCTACGCAGATGCTATAGTGACTGCAGTTGGAATTGCTTGGTTTGTAATTGTACTTTACAGTAACTACCAGCACGTATTTTCTCACGTCTTTAACAAAATTCTAAGAAGATGCAAGAAATAAATCTCACTGAGGAAGAATTCATGATTCTTTCTATCGGCGCGGTAGTAATTGCGATACTCATATCAGCAATGCTATCAAAGAAAAGCAAAGCTCTTCCGGAACCGACGTTTACCGATGCAATGCAACGGGTAAGAGACAAAGTTCTTTCACTACTTGAGCTCCCCGAACGCGACTACCCGAACGCCTATGAACAGTTCAAAATTCTCTTTGACGAGTATCAAGAACTCAAGAAAATGCGCGAAAGAGCGCAAAACACATGGTCCAAGAACGGTAAACAGCCCGATGAAAATTAGGTTGTTGCCCACACTATTTCTCCCCTACAATACAGTACCGTTCCTGTATTGGGTTTTAGTAGTAGTGGGCTTTTTAATTTCACCAATAAAAAACTCGCCGTATGTCAATACAAAAATGGCAACCCCCTGTGGTGCAAAAAACGGTTACGAAAGAACCTAAAACATCAGCCAGCAGCGCCATAGCATTTTGCATGGTTATAACTCTGGCAGTCCTCATTATGCGGACAGAACCCAAATCAAAAGAGAACACCGAAATTCCAGCTGAAGCACTGGATTCTCTGGAAAAAACAGTTCCTCCACTTGTGGAATCTGTAATCCCTGTTCAGGAAGAAGTTGTGGAGCCCAAAACAATTCCAAGGGCAGAAGCATCTGTCAGCAGAAAGCTCAAACCTGCCGAAAAAGGCCGCATTGTTTATAAAAAACCTCCTAAGGTTATAAAAAGAACAATAGAGGTCTTTTCTGCCGGTAAGCCGAATTTTTTGTTACTCCCAAAACAAGCAAGACCGGCTGCATTCATCAAATACGCTCTGCCTTTTGCAAAGAAAATTCAAGAAGATTATGGTATTCCCATAGCTATTTCTGTAGGGCAAGCGCTTTTGGAATCTGGATCCGGAACAAACAAACTGTCGCAATTCCACAACTATTTTGCGATGAAATGTTTTGGAAAAAGATGTCAGAAAGGTCACTGCATACAACATCCAGATGATCACAAAAACGACAGATTCTACCGGTATCAAACCGCCCAAGCTGCGTTTACTGCTTACGCTGAACTTCTATCTGGCAAAAGATACGGGTCTCTAAAGAAGCACGGAAACGATTACAAAAAATGGGCTTATGGGTTGAAGCGTTGCCGTTATGCTACAGCGCCTCATTATGCTCAAACCCTCATCTCTATTATAGAGAAGCACAACTTGGATCAATATTGAGTTCACGGGGGGATTTATTCCCCCCTTATAAAATCAAAAAATGTCAGTAGACGAACTAATCAGTGCTCTTATAGAGCGTTACCCAAATGTACCGGAGACAGTTGAAGCTGTTTCTGTGTCTTTGGTTAACCACAAGAACTGTATTCTATACGGTCTTGGCGGTCACGCTAAATCAGGTCTAATAGAAGAGGCAATAAAAATACTCAAAGGTGAGGAATTCTATCATACAGAAGTTTTCCTTCACGCCTGTTCATCAGAGTCTTCTAGTGACCATTTTATTGGTTACGCAGACGCTAAGGCGTACAGAGAGACAGGCATAAAGACCTACATAACAAATAATATCATGTATAATTTCAAAATAGTCGTTCTCGAGGAGGGCCTTGACCTTCCAGAAGATTTTCCTCCCGGTATGCGCGATCCCCTTACGCGTAAACAATACTGTAACGGATTTACGTGTGTACCATCCAGAATGGAAAGCTTGTTTATCTGCACCAATGTAGACCCACACGTGTGGGCAAAGACAGATTCACAAAAAGCTTTTATAGACCGCTTTCACTACGTAGTTAAGTCCGAATGGAATAACTACGAAGCAGAGTCATTCGATAGAATGTTTGCTTCTATGGGCATAGCTGATGCTCAAGCAAAGCTGGTATCTACATTTGCTGCTTTCGTGAATTCTACTGGCTTTATGTCACCTCGTAGCGCTGTACGATTTTACCAAGCCTATAAAGAGCTTGGAAACTCAGCATATCTGAAGAACTTCAACGGTATCTCTTCAGATCTCCACGCTAAATTCGTCGAGATGGAGAAAATGATGCCGTATCTGGAAACTCTGCAAAAGATACTCACAAATCTGTCTGAAGCAGAGAGTATGGAGCGCACAATGAGAACGCAAAGCGATTGCATGCAGGCCATCCAGAAATTCAATACCGCAAACGTGCTGCTAACCACTATCAGAGACGTTCCGTTTACCGGCGAGTACACAAATCAACTCGAGTTGGCAAGCGAAAGATTATCCCAGATCTCCCAAAGACTCACCCAAAAGTTAACAACTCTCCCAAATGCACCCATCCTTTAGTGGAAATGCTGCTGATTTATATAATAAGTACAATATAGACCATTTTCAAAAGGAAGAATTCGATAACTTTTTGGACGTAATGAGCCATTTAGTTTTCGAGAATCCCAAAAAAGCTATAACCAAGTTTGAAGGGAACAAAAAAAGCAAAGAAATTCTCGCTGACTTACTGCCAATGCTTAAAAACAATGGCATGACTTTTGATAAGAAAGCGAAATTTGCTCTTAAATATATTGCTTCTAATACCGCTAATCAGCATAAAGTAAAAATGAAATCTAATAAAGTCTCTGAAGAAATAGATGGATTTGATAAGCAAGAGGGCGAAGACAATCCGGGTGGAAAATCCGGTGGAGCTCCTCTTGGCAGATTCTTTGAAGGCAACAGAGCTAATGTAGGTAGACCTAAAAGCTATTTTTCAGATATCCCCAAAATCGTGGATAACTTTAAGTTCCTTGATTTTATTAAGGGTTCTGTAAATAGTGATCTTATAGAAGGCAAGCCTAAAGTAAAGTATAAAAAGCGAAAGTATAAAAAAGATAAAGACATTGACTATATAACTGACGAAGACTTTGCGTTAGAGGACGATCTATTTTTCTTAAATTTGATCGACAAGACGCTTAGAGTAAAGCTTCCGATGAAAATAAGTAAATGCAAGAGAGACCTAATCGTCCTTATAGACGACTCAGGCTCAATGTCAGTCGCTTATGTTGTTGAAAAAGTGCTTAGCATTTTGAATGCAATGTTCGACGAAGTCCTTAAAGGAAACGTACGTTTGTTGGTTGCACCGTTCGAGGAGACTCGGGATACTTTATTTGAAGTGCACGACTCTAAGTCAGTCGAGTTCTTTAAAGATGCCTTTAGAACTGGTTGTGGTGGTACTACTGATTTGGATTCAATTCTAAGTGAGTTAAGTTCCTCCATAAAATCAGGCGTGGTTGATGGCATTACCCTATCTCCAGAGACTAACGTTTTAATAATCAACGATGGTCAAGATTACGTGTCCCCAAGAAAAATGCCAGTGACTATTCACTGCTACTGCTTAGGTCTAGCAAACTATGACCTTAAATCTCTTTGTGAGAGCAGCGGTGGTGAGTACATTACTGTTGATGTACTGGATCCAGACGAAGATGATGATTATTGATCTACATACCTATTTCGGGGCATTTAATCCCGAAGATAAACCCAGGCCCGGATTCAGAATTCGGGATGGAACTCTAATAGTTTTAACTCATTCTAAACCCAAAAACAAACTCTTTTCTCTAATCCCAGCTACAAACATCTTTTCCGAGCACTTTAAATGTAAGTACGATTACGTTTATATGTGTTTAGCGGACAATCAGTGCGCTAAAAGGTACAACAATGTACCCGGAGGAAAAATATTCTTTTCTTCACACCAAAACTTTCTTTCAGAAATGGCATTTATCAATGGCATTATCCCAACAATGACTGACGCTGACTTTGGACTCGGCGCAACTACAACTATCACCCCTGATGAGATCGTCTTGGCGATTCTTACGCCGGAGGATGAGCAAACTCCTCGAGAAAAGGAGATCATCACCGCGCTGAAGAACCGTGACGGTGAGAACTTCGGCAACAACATCCGCGCTGTCCAAGAGGCGCAGATCCTCGAGAAGCTCGTCCAACTCAATGTTACCGGCACACCAACTTTCCCTGCGCTCCAGACAGAACTGGATGAGGTGATCACCATGCTCAACGCCAAGTCTCAAGACGATGTCGCTATTGGCGTGATGGGTCTGAACCTCAACATGGAGGTTCAGCAGGATGTACCTGTTGATCCCGCTGAAGTCGTGGAAGTCCTGAACGATCGGATTGCAGAAGGTGCCATTTCGGCAACCACCGAAGTAGAAGTACCCGTATCCGAAGTGGAGGAAATCGAACAAATGCCGCTGCCTGTGAATGACGCTGCTGCTGATTCCCTGCAAGTATCTGCAACTGTTGCTCCCGGCCACGTCAGCTTCCCTGCAAATACCCTTGCCGATACTCTTACTAAGGTCGGCAAGATCAGTACTGCAGCAAGAGATCTGGCAGCAGAAGCCGATAACTTGAAAAACGACCTTCTCGAAGCCACCGTCAACGCTCTTCAAGCAATGACCGTTGATCCTCGTGAAACAACAGTGGATGCTGAAATCGCTGAGACCACTCAGCTGTAACTTCAGCCCAAGTCCGGCAAGTTCCTAAACAATTTTCTAACTAGGGGGAGGGGAAACTCTCCCCCACAATTTTCTAACACCATGGTTCACCTTCCTTCTATCGAATATCCACCGGTAATGATAAACGGTCAAAAGTATTACGTACCCAGTGCGGCTCTTTTGACGCTATCAAAAAATCAGGTTCCTCAAGCGAAACTAAAGCTTGTGCCTGAGAAGCGCCCAATAGAACGCCCGGAGTTTGCGAATGTATTTCTTGACCAGATCCAAAGAATTGTCATCGGTCAGCAAGCAAGCGCGATAAAAGAAGAAATGTCCGAATACCCCAATTTTACCATACACGAGAACATCTGTCTCACGGGTCAAATAACCCAGAACAAAGACGGGCAGTTCATTTTCGCCAATGATATACAGGTCCATCCCAGAGCATACCTGGCTGGTGTACCTATTTCGTCTGGCGGAAAAGAGAATATGCTGTACGTTCTCATCGAGAGCCAGAAAGTACGTCTGGTTATTGACGAAAGAGGAAAACTGATGAATCCCAGAAGCGCTCCAATCCCTCTCAGGATGGCCGACCTTATCCAGAAACTCAAAGACACGCACGATTCTGAAGTGAAAGATGTCTCCTATGGGCAGGGTACAAACAGAGCTATCATACTTCCGAGGATGGAGAATGGCTTCAACTACTTTATCGCCAACCAACTCGAAGATCTGTTCGGGGTAAATGAAATCAGGTTATGATCAGATCATACACACCCGTTAAAGGCGGAATGATGTTGATTGAACTCTTCCCGTCGAGAATAGAAATTTCTCTGGAAATCAGGTTGAACAAAGCGCAATTATCCGCCCTGAATTCGCAGCAAAAAGTCAAGCTAGAGGCGGATTTGAGGCAGAATATCAAACTATTCTGTCATTACCCAACAGACTTGCTTCGATTTGACCTGAATAAGTACGACGGCAGACGTTCGGGCAGTATCATAATAATATGCAGACTCTTTTATGAAGAGATGCATACTTATGGACTCGCTCTTATGAGAATTCAACGCGGCATATCAGACGTCGCAAAAAGAATCAAGGATGCAATACGCACTGAAACTGGTGGTATTCAGTTTTCTCGTAATCCTTCTCCTACCCGAAAAAGAGTTCGAGCTAGTGTCGCAGCTAGTAAAGAACTTATTAGGGAGAGTGGTAAGCAGAAGCGAGACATTGGTGTACTCACCAGAGAAATCGAAAGACTCACTAAGCGTCGACAAACCTCTAGAGCCGATAACGCTCCAAAAGGTAAAAAACGCGATTGACGACGCGAACATAAAGTTCAAGTGGGTAGTACTGGCACAAGCAGTTCATGAGACTGACAACTTTAATAGCAACATATTTAAGCAGAATAAAAACTGTTTCGGTATGAAAGTCTCCCAAAGAGGTTATGCGCTTAAAGAAAAAAACGGTCATGCTGCTTACAGTGATGTGAAAGAGTCAATATTAGATTACGGCGCTTATCAACGTTGTATTCTGCATCTTGCCTCAAAACGTGGTTTGAAAATCGAAACGGAAGAGCAGTATTTGTGGTTACTAAACAACTTACCTTTTGGCCCTAACTCTAGGTATGCCGAAGATGAGGAGTACACACAAAGAGTGCGCTTTCACATGGAGAAGTTAAAAAAATCGGTATCTTGGTAGAAATTCCCACTATCTCGATACTTTGTGCTAATTGGGAATTTTCCTTGGGGCGGTCTAGGAGCCTTCTGAAGCCCGCGCGAAGGGGGGAATGGTTTCTTGGTTGGGGTCATACCTCTTCCTGTGGAATCTAGTACCCTAAGTAGTCAGGTGTGAGGTACCCACTCCACAAGGCCGCCTCTTGGTTTTTTAAAACTTAAAACAACTCAAAAATGTTATTACTGTTCTTACTGCTACTCGCAGCCCCGCTCATCGGACTTTTCTATGTAGGCTACAAAAACTACATGAGGGAAGATGACGTGATTCAACAAAATCAAGCGGTAATGGAGGAAATCAAGGACAATGTCCAGAAAGTCGCCTCCAACATCAATCGGCAATTACCGACAATCGCTGGTATCATTGATTCGATTTCTAATTCTGCCAGCAAGATGAAGGAAATTCCAGATGCTATCAGAGGGCTCTCTAACGGAAATCAAGAAATGTTTACCAGTATTGATCTGAGTAAATATGTCACGAGTGTTCCGTTGCTACAGCTTTTGGACAAGTACCGAGAGTTTGAGTATGAAATCCAGTACGTGTATCGTGTCGATGGTGATCCCACCTCTTACGACAACAATTCGTTCTGGTATGTCCTGCTCTACAAAGTCATCAACGAACGGGTGGAGGAGTTTTATCTACGTATCGGAATAAATTACGCGTCGAAAGCTTATGTGGCTAATCTGGAGACAGAGTATATGCCGTATATGCTGGATGATACCCTTCCGATAGTAACATCCGTGCTTTACTACGCGAAGAAAGAATGCGACGCTGATTGCCAATTTGATCTGCTCTCGCAAACCAGGTCTCTCACGAACAATCTCACTAAGATCACTCTGCAAAGGCCTAAGGCGAACAACGTCATGAATCCTTTTCGCCTGAACGACTACGGAGGTTTAACCGCTTCTACGCAAAAGATAAACACAATTCCACCGGAATTCCTCAAGCTGGCGTATCAAGGTAAGTTGGTTGGTCGAGAGGCAAGAAGCTACAATCCTGTTCAGCTCGTACCAAAACTGGTAGAATTCTGGAAAGAAGATGCAGCAAACTTACTACTGTACGGCGGAAAGGGCACCGGCAAATCAACACTCATGCGCGCTTTGATGCATGAATGTTCGTCTCAAGGAGTATGTGTAGCGCTTCTTTCCGGCAGCGATCTGCAGCACCTCAAGACAAGTGGATTTCTCAAATCTGTAGAGATGCTCACAGCCTCAGAAAAGTCGCTGGTTATCTTTGTGGATGAGTTCTACCCTCTGTCCACAGAAGTGATGGCAATACTCAAGAACTTCCTGAGCGGCTCCGATCAGATGGAGAGGGTGTCAATGGTATTTTGTACCAACAATGTTCCTGAAGACTTCGACGAAAGCTTTACTCGAGTGGGAAGGATAGAAGAAATCATCCAGACCCTGCCCTTCACGAAGGAAGAAGAAGCCAAATCGCTGTATGAATACTTCAAGGGAACCTACCCGGATAAAGTCTGGGCTCCTTTTGTGTATTCAGAAGGCATGACGATCGCTACAATCGCAGCATTTGGCCGGGCAAAGAAGTTGACAGAAACAATACTGTAGAAACCTGTATTTCTCCAAACCAAGAGGGGTGTCGTAAAAGATGCCCCTCTAACTTTTAAATTATGAAAAGACTGATACGAGTCGGAAACTCAGTCATTATCGGTGGTGATGGCGTAGTTACGAAAACCCGACATTTTAAAGGCTCAAGTGTAACCTATGATAAAGAAGTAGATCTTGTAGTAGGCGAACTTACAATAGTTTCTTATAACATGCATTTACAAAGCGTAACGGCAGTTGATAGTAATGGTGAGAAAATAGAAATTCCTTTCAGCATTCAACCCCTTCGCATCGGTCCTTATGGCTTTGAGAGTTATTTACATCCAAGTATGCTAAAGTTTTCTCATTCAGGTTTTATAGAAGCTTTAAGTGATAATAATTTGTGTATACATAGAGTTACTGGTCAGAAGTGTAGACTAATCTTAGACTCCGACTTTATTAATACGGGTTCATTTAGACTAGAAGCCATAAGTGGTCCTGAAAGAACATCTAGATCTTTTAAATCAGAAAAATGGGATAGAAGAACTTTACGAGACTACTTAGATTCTATTAAAGGTAAAGTGATTAAGGGAAAAGCTAAAATAGGGTATTTAATCTACAAAGATGCTTGTCATGAAAGCGTTCTAGTGAATCCCGGTGAAGATTTAGTTGTAGTACTCGTATTTGAAGACGGTACCGCAATGAGCCTCCCCTACAAAAACTTTCAATCGGTAAAATGGAAATAACCATCCATCACCCTTCAAGTAGTGGTGAAAAACGAATAAAGCGAATAGTTGGCGTAACGGACGCAATGTTAGACTATGGTCACGAGATAAACGAGACAATAGTACCAGCTATTCGCATTGAATCTACTGAAGCGCGTCCGTACTATGTCTCTGGTATAGAGCTCACTGCTCTAGAGACGTTATTTATTTACATTAAAGCCAATATATCCCTCAATAAAAATACAGTGATACCTCTTGATGTTTTCGATCCGGATACAAATAAAGAGGTAAAGCCCATGAGTATTTCTCAATATCTTAACGCGATTAAGTGGCAAAGATTTTCTAGAACAGAAGCCTTTGCAATCTTTTGCACTGAAGACATCCGCTCAATGACACACGGTAAATTCAATCCCGTTAAAAGAGCGGCTAGAGAAAGAAAAGAAACAATCATTGAACTGTGGAGACACCGTCTCCCAACAACTCAAGCAGATGTGTCTAAAAAAGAGTATTTTACTGCTTTGCTCAGTGAGCATATTGTCCTGTAGCGATGACGGAAAAGAATACGACATAGCGTCGTTTGCCCCAGTACCACTGGATTCCGTTCAAGTCGCTCCCCAACCTGCGAGCCGCAATTTCACAATCTCTCCTCCAAGTATTGACGGTAAAAGCTGCAAAGAATACACGATGAGCATCCAGCTCTATGTCAAACAAGACTCCGTGCGCAGCTACACACTCACCACCAGCTGTGGAAATCCTATCGCTAAGAAGGAATACAAAATTGAGCCTGGCGATACCAAAGAAAAGATCGCTAAAAGAGTCTCTAAAGACTTAGGCATCACCATCCCACCGTCAAGTATTTCCAACAAACTTCCGCTTAAAAGAGGCGAAAAAATCACATTTCAATGATGCAGTACTGGTTCACAAGTACATCTTCTTCTTGGGAAAAATTTCGCGCTGAGATAGAACTTGAGTTAGAGGACTATAATATTGAATTTAATAACAATAAAAATTGCTCCAGAAAACAAACGAAGAAGCGTGACATTTTCAAAAAACGAAAACACATCACCGACAAAGTAAAACAAAGAGTCGTTCAAGATGACACTATTCAAGACGTGGATTCTGCTGTTCTGGAAGCAATTATCTGGGGGGATCAATACCTCCGGTATAAACTTTCCCAAACCTATGGAAATAAACGAAAAAACGCTTCTGAAGTTAGGAGTCGATTCATTAAACAACGCCAGGGCGGAGGCCTTCCCGTTCCGGAATGGAGTTGGGAAGACGTACGTCGAAATCGAACTGTTCCTAACCAGCAAACTGGGAATAGCGATAGAAGAAGAGTTGTATTATAGGAAAAATACTCCTAGGTACAAATTCACTTTCTACAAACCAAGTATCTTACACCTCATCCAAACTGACGGAACTAGGCAAGATGCTTACAAACGTGGAATCAAACGATGTTTTCTCCTTCTAAAAAGAATGCACAAAAAGCATTCATCGCAAACCCATACGGATTCCACCTCGCAGAGCACGTCTACAAAATAAGAATGTTGTTTTTGCGTTATGGTTGGCAAGTTCAACTTCTGGAAACAGAGACACGAACGTATCATCCGAATTGCGTGCTAATAATACCAGATACCGGTGGCATCAATACCAACGTGAGTTACTTCAAAACTCCCGCTCCAGGCATTCCGCCTCAAGATCAGGGTATAGAGTCCTTCCGGTTAAACAGTTTGCATTACTGGGTAAACAAAAAAGTGCCAATTATTGGCTTAGGTTACTCAGCTTTCCTTACCTTTGCAGAAGTTTGTGGAGGTAATCTGCTTTGCGGTTCTGACGGTCTATCCTTTATGCACCGCAATGACGTGGATATTTACGAGACGAAATTCTTTGGCAAAAGAGCTGCTGGCCTTGTTGATTATCAAATTGACGAGAGTCTCATCAGCCTTGCCGAGTCCCTTCTTCCAAAGGAGGCACCGCCGGAGGACGAAGTATTGGTATCGGTGCCCATTTTATAATAATGGAAATTAATAAATCAATAGCTGTTTACGTTCGCGACCGAGTGTGAGTCTTGCGACGTAAAAAAGATCTTTTGCCTTTAAATGTGAGTTATACTGTTGACGGTCTTAAATGGACCGCAAACAAAATGGGGAAATCCCTGTTTTATAAGAATGCTCGTGTTTTCAAAGGTAGAATAATCTCAGAAGACGGACCATTAGTTGAGAATCCAGATGTGTTCTATGAACCATTTGATGCAATAGATCACTATAATCTCGATCTGAGAAAAGCCGAACTAAGGAATTTAGATAAAGCATTAAAGATGCTATACTAAATAGGCTGCTTAGCCCCGATCTTAGAAGAGGGGTATTGTTACATTAAATGTATAAATTTTGGAAAATAATCGACTATACAAGGCCTTTATGGTAATCTCAACTATTATCGGGTTAGTTCTTACCTTAGGCTTGTTTCACAAAAACAACGATCTAAAAAAGGACTTTCTTGAAATAAAATCGCGTACTGATTCTATGGCCATAACCATAGATTCTATGCGGTTTGAGCTTAACAACCTTAGAGAAACCCACCCCTATCAAAACAAACGGTGGAAGTCTAAGAGAACAGGTCTGTGTACCGAGGGCAATTTCTTTGGGTTTTTACTTTATACTCCAGTGGATACTAACATATCTTCTGAGTTCGCTATCGCTCTTTCTGATTGAAAGGGCCCAGTAGCTAAAGTAAATTCTGTGAGAAGGCACTCGAATTGTAAAAGTCAACATTACCACGGTAAAGCAATTGACTTAGCGTGGGATGAGACTGTTATTGCCTTCTTACTATCCGAAGAAGGTAGGTCTTGGCTAAAAGAGCATGAGGTAACTTTCTATATAGAAGGCAAACCCGGGAGCAAAAAAGTACGTCGTTATCTTTACGATGAGGTTGCTTCTGAGTATGTATTCTTTAACCCTAATGCTAGCGGAGACCACATACATTTAAATATCTAATACTGATAGTGGGGGGAGAAATCCCCCCTTTATCCATACTAAAATATGGAAGCTATCTTTTTTGTCCTCTTATCAACGATCGCAGGTTCGTTGTTTAAGCACTATCTGGAGCCCGTGGTGTTAAACAAAGCGGCTCATCTTTTCCCTCAATCTAATATCTTTAACACTAAACCAGAAACAAAAGTAGAACCTACGGAGTTTAATAACGTAAGGTTTAAGCGCACTATCAATGGATATACAACAATCTATGTTTCGAGTCCAACACGGACAGATACAACCTACGTCAGGTAAAGAACTCACCAAAGAGATCAAGTCCTGAGACATAATAGCTTTAGATACAGAGGTAACTGGAGATTTTGATAATATCTTTGATAGAAGAATTGTCATGCTGCAGTTTGGTAACAAAGAAGTTCAGTACATTATAGACACAAGGAAAGCGGACCCCACTAAACTCCTCAAAGAATTATCCAAGAAAAAGATCATAGGTCATAATATTAAGTTCGACTACCAAGTTATAAAGACTAACTATGGGATTGAGCTTGAAGATCTATTCGATACCATGCTTGCAGCACAAATACTGGAGTGTGGGATGGATGAGGAGAAGGGACATTTTACCCTAGAGCAAACCGCTAGACGCTACACAGGGTATCATTACTACTCCAATCAAGGTAACTTATTTATTCCAGCAGTTACCAAAAAGATAAGGAGTTCTTTTTCTAGTATAGGAGATAAACCGTTTGAGTTAGAGCAGCTCTATTATGGAGCTCTTGACGTTTCGGTTGCATATCTCTTGTATGAGAAACAGAAGATTCAGCTTGAGAAAAATGAGCTTGAGTCAACAGCAGAGCTAGAGTTCAACTTCGTGAAAGTTCTTGCTGATATGGAATTGAGTGGTGTATATCTCAACCAAAAACAGTGGTTAGAGAATTATCGCAACACACTACAACAAACCGAAGAATTGCGAAAGAAACTGGAGGAGTATCAACAACTAAACTGAAACTCCCACAAACAGGTTTTACCTGTACTCAAAGAGCTTGGTGTTGACGTGTCGATTATAGACAAGAAAACAGGTGAGATAAAGGAGTCTGTATCTCGTGAAGTCTTAAAGAAGCAAACAGCTAAGGCTGGTATTCTGAAGACTTATCTTGACTATAAGCTTTCCCAAAAGGAATCATCTACCTATGGTGAAAAGTTTTTAAGGCACGTCAACCCAACTTCTCAAAGAGTTCACTCTTCTTATATGCAAATTATGAGAACTGGAAGAACTTCTTCTACTAACCCTAATTGCCAGAATATAAAACGAGGATCTATATACCGATCAGCATTTCAAGCTGAAGAAGGTAACACCTTTGTAGGTGCAGACTTCTCTAATATAGAAGCAAGGATACTTGCTGATAAGTCTAATGACGAGAACTTTATTAACATCTTTATAAACAATGGTGATTACCATTTAGAGACTGCTAAACTAGCTTTTGACAATCCTAATCTAACTAAAGGATCTGAAGAAAGACAGTTAGCAAAGACTATTAACTTCGCAATTGCTTTTGGTGCCGGAGCTAAGAAAGTATCAGAAGGTGCTGGAGTTACTTTACAGAAAGGAAAGGAACTATTAAATAAAGTTTATACTGCTTTCCCAAAACTTAATCCTTACTTTATAGAGATGGGCAATCTCACAAGGGAAAGAGGATATGTTGTGTGTAATGAAGTATCAAAAAGAAGAAGTTATATACCGTTTTATAATGAATACTTAGAAGCTAAGAAACATTATAACTACTTTAAAGCAATGGGTTGGGATCCTCATCCTACTATTGCATCAGCATATAAAACTTGGGATTCTAAAATACAAAGATGGTCACAAAACTTGCCTGTCCAAGCTACCGCTGCTGACATAGCAAAAGCCACTTGTATAGAACTCAGAGAGAAGTCTAAAAAAATACCGTTTAATCTGGTGTTATTCGTACATGATGAGGTAGTAATAGAATGTGAGAAAGACAAAGCAAACACTATTGCTAAACTCGTTGAGAAGATCGGATTACAATCGTCGCAGAAATTCCTGAATCATTTAACAGTCCCTGCAGAAGCTCACGTATCTTCGCAGTGGGAAAAGTAAGACCATGCAAGAAGCAACAACGTTTTTTGTCGTCACCATTCTTTCGATGGCGGCAGCACTTGGCTTTTTCTTCTATAGAGCCAAAAAAGACCCCCAGAATAAAAATCTGGAACCGGGCGCAGTTCTTATAAAATTCTTTATAACCTATCCCCTAACGGTTTTCATAACCCTGCAATTAATCGCTATGATCTCAGAGGCAGCTTTGCTTGCTTCTATCCAAGACAAAGACATCAATGTAACTGCTCGTATGACAGTTCACATGTTCCTAGCTGTTGTCGGCGGTTTGGGTGCGTTTGTTATGACAAAATACTTAGGTTCGGTCATCAGCGTTTTCTTCATTAAAGAACCGATGCCTAAAAAGATCGGCTTGTTCTTAGGCAGCTCTATGCTGGCTTTGATATCGCTATTCTTTACCATCGGTTCTCCAATATTCAATCTGCACGCAATGGCACACTCGCTAAAGCAAACTGCAGAGCTTGAAATATTTCTCACATCTTTGTGGGTAATGCTGGGTATAGACCATCCTAATCACCTCACTTTCCTACTTTCTAAACACCATCTTCCATTAGACTACTCCCCGTTTCAGAATTTGCACTCCGGCGTAGTAACCAGTCTTGCCTTGAGCACAACTCACCTGCTGATAACTTTGTGGGAGGTTCTTGTGACTCTGACCCTTGCCATTAAGAATGACGGCATTCAGCACGCAATTCTCGGCGAGTTCTTCAATGTTCCCCCTGTAAAGGATGAGAAGAAAGAGGAAAAGAAGGAAGAGAAGAAGGAAGAAAAGAAAGAGGAGAAGAAAGAGGAAAACATTGATGCTACCAAAGTTAAGGACAAGGTACAAGAGCTTCTCAAAATTCACGGTATGACCGATCCAAAGAGGATTGACGATACAGCTCAGAAACTTGTTCCTTACATCTACAAACAGGCTGATGCTGGTTCAGTGAAGAAAGTCGCTGACCTTATGAACTTCATTCACAAGTATCGTGAGGCAGAGAAGAACAAACAAAACACTCAACCTATTAAGGATGAGATTCATGACCTCGTAAAGGGCCTGACTAACGGCAGTTTCACCTTACCAAAAAACTAACGGGCGTAACGTGTGACTATTGTAACAACACTAAAGTAAAATCGGTGTACGCCAATACAACTAATCCGTGGAAAGATTTTTACCATGGCGATTGTAGAAGCTGCTTCGAGGTTAGGTGGCTAGACGCTGCGGGGATATGTGAGAAATGTAATAGAGGCAATTCAAAACTCTCTTTACGTACTCTAAACATTTGCGATAGTTGCATTACTGCAAATAAAATATCCCCAATATGCAAAAGATGTGCTTCAATCGTTGAAGAATATGCTGAAGGTACTACTGAATGTATACAGTGTGCTTACGGTAAAGACTTTAAACCTGATCCACAATACGCCACTGGTGTGTGTATACAATGCAAACGCGTTACGCACTTAGACGGTGATGAAACCTGCTTAAGCTGCCATATAATAAATTCGGCGGCTAATGCGCAAAACAACGACTGGGGTAACCTAAAAAGATGCGGTTGTGGAGAAGTAATTCACAAGAAGCAAAAGGTATGTCCCAATTGTGCAAGCAAACCTATAAATTTGCGTAAGGACAAGCTGTGTCACGGCTGTCAAACGCACTTCAAACCAATATCTATATACGACACCTTCTGCATACCTTGTAAAGAAAACATTCATCGAGGTGTGTGTACCTCTTGTAGAGAGCTTTCCAACTCTATGGACTCAAGGGGCTGGTGTTCTAAATGCCAATCATCTAATGGATAAAAGAACTCAAATGCAGGAGGAAGCAGTTGCCTCCTGAAAACAAAACAATGGATGGGGTACCCTGTTGATATATACGGGCGGGGGGAAAACACGATGCGGCTTAATGGCTTACCAAGATTTAGGCAAGCCCAGAACATTAGTGGTCACCTCCCGCCTGCCCATTCTAAATCAATGGAAAGAGGTTATGACAGGAACTAATATAAAGTTTATGTGTATCCAATCTGCCTACAAGCATAAAGGATATTACGACTTAGTTATAATAGATGAGGTTCATAGATCTTTATCACCTAAATATAGGGAAGTATTTAGCGGCATAAAAGCTAAGCATTTAATGTGCTTAACAGCCACACTTCCAGAAGAAGCAGAGTATGTAGAGTTCTTAGCTAAAACTTGTCCAGTAATTTATGAGAAGAAGCTAAAAGATGCTTTAAAGGATGAGATGGTTCCTCAGTTTGAGATATATAACTTTTCAGTACCTCTACACAAAACTATATCTGGTAAGTACAAACTCTTTGACAATAAGTTTACGCAGTCAATGATAAAACTTACTAGAGTTCTAATGGATAATCCTAAACTGAAATCAAAATACAAAAATGTTTTTGAGTTAGCTCAAGCTGCTCAGTGGGCTTCTTTTGATAAGGAGACACAAGGATTATGTAAATCTTATTGGGCTGGGATGACTATGCGAAAGCAGTTAGTTTATTCTAATCCAGCGAAGCTAAAAGCAATTCGAGATATACTAAACCACATGGGGATGAGTCGCAAGTGGATAATCTTCACTAAGTCCATTGCATTTGCTAAAAGTTTGCAAGAGTATTTAGGAGGTAACACTGCTATATACCACTCAAAACTAAAACCAATAGAAAGAGAATTAAACTTAATAGCATTTGAACAAAATCAGTTTAATATTCTTATAGCAGTTGACGCTTTAAACGAGGGATTAAATGTCTCGCAGGTAGAAGCAGCTATTTGTGCTGCTGGCGTATCTACAGAGTTAACAAATTCCCAGCAGTTAGGGCGAATCATACGTCCTGAAAAAGGAAAAAAGCCCGTGTTTATTAATCTGTACACAGAAGGTACGGTTGAGAAAACTTGGGTAGAAAAGAAACTTAAATCAAGCGGATTAAAAAGCAGATGAGCAAGCACGGTGTACGACCTTCCGAAACAAGCATTACTAAGTTTATCCGAAGCAACAGAGTCTTCCTTCCCCCGAACATAGGTAAACATGTCAGGGGAGCTTCTTTGGAAGACTTTTGCCCTTTTTGTTTGGCTGAACATAATAACAACACAATATTTTATAGAAAGAAAATAAGCGAGCCTCTGAGCATTCTTCTTAATACATACTCTTGTGATATGTGCAACGAGGAGATAGAGAAGAAATCTTCTGATAAAAACATGGAGGATATGTTTGAAGAGTTCTCTGTTAGAGCTGGAGTTAAAGCCATACAAAGAATAGACGGGGTTGTGCATGAGGCAAGTTTTCCTAATGACACTCATAAATTCTATAACCACTTAAACCCAGATAAAGAGCCTTTTAGGATTACCCCAGACTGCTGCTTGTTTTGTCAAGTTCATCTAGGGGCAGCAAAGAACGAACAAATAGATCCACAAAAGAAGTTGTTTGTAGAGTACTTTATACCTGTTGGTATGGAGATGTATCATCTTGACGGCGGACAAGTAAAAGTCTGCAGATCTTGTGATCTAGTCATGACTTCTAAGCTAAGTGATACATACATTGCTCACCTACTAACTTTCTCAGGTATAGATATATGCAAAAGATGTGGCGATCAATATTTTGTAAATAATAGCGAGGTAGATAGTCGCAATGCTTCTCAAACTTTTGGGAAACATATGTGCCCAGAATGTTGTTATAATAATCTACAATCAGACGATAAGCTCATGTATGAGGGGGAAAACCTAATGGTTCCTTACTCAAATATAGTTAGAGACGAGTTCCATAAAATACAAAGATTCGTAGATGTTAATTGTTCTTACTGCTCTTCTCCAGTAGCTATTGATTTAACAATGCATCCTGAGGAAGTTATAAACAAGCACACAGAAACTAACTTAAAGTTTATTTGCGACGATTGTGTCTTCAGAGAGACTGCTCCTATAAACGTCTTAGTAAAAGACGACATAATTACTAGAATCTTTAATATAAACGATAAATTCTACATTAAGAGAGTTACTACTAAAGGCAAGTTCCTAAACTTCGATACCTCTTTAAATGCAGAAGAAGTTTTAAAGTTTTTATTAGCTGAAGAAAATGAACAACTTACACTATACTAATGGAGGTATTAATAGAGGAATATGAGCACCATTCTAACGCGTATAGACTTGTCATTAAGCTCTTTACTAATGGTGAACAATTCTACTATATCTCTACTATCGACAAAAATGGCAAACTAATAACAAAGACAACGTCAAACAGAATGTCAAATATTTGGACGTTCTTGGAATCTTTTGATACTAGAGTATCAGACTTTTACAGTGCCTATGGTAATGAAGATGAAATCCGATAATCAAAATATTTTGGCTACGATTGACTTAGAGGACACCTCCAGTAGGAGTCCTGACAAATCCAGAATGGAAGCTGTTCTAATAGTTTATAAAACAAAATCTACAAAACGCATATCTTACGGCTCCTCGGTAAGCTACAAGTATCGCAGATCTCAACACCGTATAAGAAAGAGCTTCGGTCCTTTTGTTACTTTTGTAGAGGCGTTAGAAAAAGCTTTAATATACTGGTATGGCGCATAGAATCATTCAAATGTACTACGAGACTACTCATGGGTTTTTAAATCTTTATATAGAGCTAAATAGTTACACTGAAGAGGACAAAATAAAATCTAAATTTAAAGCTTCTATTGTCGTAAGAAATGACGAGAGAGTTGCCGAAGAAATTACTGTTAACCAAACTACTTGGAATTCTTCCTTTATGTCTACTCTAGATGAAGGCATTCAACTTGCTTTTAAAGAAGGTGCAATAAAGCTACTCTTCTATAAAGAGCTAGAAGACTCTAACTACATTAACAGTCTTTTTTATGAAAAATAAAATGAGATTGCTTCACACGGAGGAATACGACGATTTCTATCTTCAAATATATTCCTATAAAGGTTTAGGCGCTCCAGAAGTGTTTACCTTTCACATAAGCTTCCAAAAGAGTAAGGGCAGAAGATTTATTCTACTCACATCTCTAAGATATAAATATGTAACTGATACCGTTGAACATGGTATTTATTTCTTTAAACAAATAGTGTCCTTCTTTGTCTCTTCAGAATTTAAGTCTATAGGCAAGTATGGTCACTTCGAATACGATGACTTTCATTTAAAATATATAAATGTTGCTATTAACTTCAAATACTGTGAGTGCCTTAGATTCGATGAAGTTTCCAATAAGGTGTTTAGTGGAGATGTATCTTATCTATACAAGCCAGAGGAACTACCCTCAAGAAGTTCCAGAGCAAGATCTGAGTTTACTCAAAAAAATGGACCTAATTCAGATAGACGCTACAAACAAGATCCAGTTGTCCAATACTGGGCAAGCGTTTCTTTTGAACTACCTTAAAGAAGATTTCGATTCAGACCTAAAGTATACCTCTGGGTTTGAGAAATTCTGGAAAACTTTTCCTGCTTCAGATAAGTGGGATAGGTTTCAAGAAAGTAGAAAGCTAAGGGTGAATAAGAAAGAGACGTTTGTCCAGTATCTAAAAGCTTTAAATAATGTAACTGAAGAGTATCTACAAAAATCAATAGAGACAGAGATTGCTAATAAGAAAGCTTCGTCTCCACTAGAGAATCCTTTTAAGTATATGAAGGCTTCTTATAACTGGCTAGCTAACGAAGAGTACAACAATGTTTCTTTTGAACAACAAAAAATAGTTTCAGACGACGACTTATTATAATGGAATATAGACACATATCCTATGGGGTTGATTCGGCCCTTAACTATATAGACAAGAGGAGAAAGGGCGAAATTGTGTCGCTTAAAACTTCCTTTAAAAAACTAAACAAAGCTCTAATGGCGGGCATTGACTGGGGTAGAATAATGACTATTGCAGGTCAGTCAGGAGCAGGTAAATCTACTATACTAGAACAATTTAAAAAAGATTTCTTAGACCTTAACGAAACTAAATTTGAGATTTTATCGTTTGACTTTGAGATGTTAGTAGAGGATCAGATAGCTAGGTATCTAGCGTCTGTAAGAAACAAAACTCTTAAAGATATTTATTCAGCAAATACTCCTTTAGAAGATATAGAGTATGAAGCTATCAAGAATGTACTTGACGAAAGAAAGAAATCTCCTATATTCTATGTAGATAATGCTGGTACTTCTGAGCAGATACAAAAAACTATTCTTACCTTTGCGCAAGAGAGAGATTTATTAAACAAAAACTATGGTTTGGTTGTTACTATTGACCACGTTCTATTGACTAAAGGAAAGACGGGAGAACAAGAGAAAGCAACAGTAGACTCTCTAATGGAGATGTTGAATGATGTGAAGAAATACTTTGCGCATATTGGCCTTAAATGTTTGATCATTTGTCTAGGTCAGTTAAATAGAGAGATTGAAAAAATGGATAGGGTAGACAACCCTTTGTATCACTTCCCAAATAGAAATGATATCTTTGCTGCCTCATCAATATATCACACATCAGATTACGTTATAATAACACATAGACCATCAACCGTATCTGGAATAAAAGAAGGTTACGGTCCCCCAAGAAAAAACCACCCCAAAGGATTACCACTAAAGTATCCGGGGGATGAAACAAGAGACATGATTTACTGGCATATTATTAAGGAAAGATTTGGTAAGCCGGGGATTATAGCATTAGCCGAAGACTTTAAATTTTCTAAACTAGAAGAAGTAGAACTATAATGAACTTAGTACAAATCTCCGGAATGCCTGCTACCGGAAAAACAACAGGCGCTAGATTCTTAGACCCTAAGAAAACTTATTACATAGATGCAGACGGTAAGGGACTATCTTGGAAAGGATGAAAGTCAGATTATAATTCTGAGAATAAGAATTATGCTAAGACAACAGATATACCAACTATCTACAAACTTATCAAAACAATTTCAGAGAGCAAGCCAGATATTAACTGTATTGTTATAGATACTATTAACGCCATTATGACCACCGAAGAAATGGAGATCTTAGAGAATCCATCTAGAGATCAGTGGAAGGATCAATAGCTAGGTCCTGTACCTGTCTAATTGCTGGAAACTCCTTAGAGTTTATTATACTACAAAGCAGCTTTGAAATATAGGCAAACTTGAATGTTAAAAAATAATAAAATTGGACAATCAGCAGCGAAGCTCCGAACAGGAGAACGTTCAGAGATCATCCCTCCGAAGGGGAGTAGGGAAATTATTTATTCCCGAAATGGCAGGACTTCGTAAATGTGTATATTGTTTAATAGACAGTTCTAATAATAGGATTAGATATATTGGTAAAACAGAATGCGCGTTATCAAAAAGATTAAGAGAGCATTTGCAAGACTCTAGAAGACATAATACTAAAGTCAGTAGGTGAGTGCACAATAGAATAGATAACGGATATGATATAATAATGCGCCCATTAATATGCGATGTAGATTTAAATGTGTGAGAAAAAAGATTTATAAAAATCTTTAAACATAAGAACTTTAAACTATTAAATATGACTGATGGGGGAGGCGGTGTTTTAGGCACAAAGCAAACTGAGGAAACAAAGATTAAAAAGTCTTTAGCTCTTTCGGGTAAAAAGAAAAGCCCAGAACACATAGACAAAATGAGAAAAGCTTTTTCAAAAACAGCATTTGTTTACAACGCTGTAAATGGTAAGTTTGTAGGGGAGTATAGCTCATTTAAGCAAGCCAGCAAAGATTTGATAGTTAATCATACAGGACTACTTCTTTCCGCTAAATACGGAAGACATGTAAAAAACTACAGAGCTTTTTATACATATCAAGGAAATGTAATTCCAGTAAAACCAAAATACTATAAGAAAACATCTATTGAGAAATATATAAACGAAGAAGATATGATCCAAGCCCCGTAGAAATATGGGGGTTCTTGTTAGCGACCTCAGTGTGGAATCTTTACAAAATGATGCGCGAAATTAAGCGAGACGATCTTGTCGTATTCGTTATGGCGCACTGTGAACCATACGATGTCAATGGCATCACGCATTACCGAACAATGACAAACGGTAAGAAGCTTTCTAAAATTAATCTAAATGCTTTTCTAGCATACAATCTATATACTAAAGTAACTAAAACCCCTGATAATAAATTTACCTACGATCTAATAACACAGTCTGATGGGACAACTGAGGCGAGAAGTGTTATGGGTGTTTTTGATCCTAAGATTGAGAACAACCTTGAGGTAATAAGAAAATCAGTCCTTGAGGCTGAAATTGGTTAACTAAAACAATATAATCACTATGTATCAAGCAACTATGTTCAAAGAAGAGTCTTACTCTGGTGGAGGCTCCAAAATCCCCGTAGGAATTCACACGGGAAATATCGTGTTTAACGGTCTATCCACTGACTCTACATGAACTGATATAAACTTTTCGGAAGTAGCCACCGGAAAGGTAATTCATAAACGTCTCTTTGTACCAACTGGAGGTAATCCAAAAGAGGGAGAAAGCATTCAGGATGCGTACAACAGGGAAGTAACTAAAAACCTCAAGCATATTGTGCACATAATGACTGCACTGCTTGGAGATGAGGCTGTTGCCTCTTTCAGCGCAGAAGACTATAAGACCTTTGTTGCTAATGCCGCATCACTGCTTAATGAGCAAAAGGGTACCGCAGTAAACCTCAAAGTCGTTCCTGATTATAAGGAAAAGATGTATCCAGAGCTCCCCTCATATGGTAATTATGTGGAGAAAGCAGGAGGAGTATCTCGTCTTTCCTTTTCCAAGAAAGAATTGGAGGCAATCAGCGAAATGTCAGCAAATCGCGCTAAGAAAGATGACGGAGCAATGTCGCAAGAAGACGTAGACTCTCTCATTTAATGATTAGGGCGATAGGAGAAATCTTATCGCCCTTTTCTATTTTACCTGGTGGGTAAAGAGTGGTTCGATTCCGCTCATAAAAGCATGAAGACTTTATCTGAATTCATTAACGGTGATCCAAAGAAGCTCGAAGAACTTCTGAAGGTCAACCCCACTATTGGGGATTCCATTATAATAGGAACCTTTAGCTGTACTTTTATAGACAGCTTAGGAGAGACTATAAAACTAACTAAACACTGGTTTATGTTCACTCGCTACTTCCACTTAAATATGGAGTCTCAGGCAGAGTGTTTTGTTATAGACAAATATAAGGCTGAAAAAATAATAAAAATAAGAGTACATAAAAAATGAAGGCAATCTACTACACTGCTGATTGAAAAACCTCAGTAAATCAAGAGGCAGCGTTTGAATACTACATGGGGCAAAAGATAGTTCTTGGCAAACTATACAAATCCCCATTACGAGAGGACAAGAATCCAACAGCAGCATTCTTCTATTCAGAGAGAGAAACACTCTACTTTAATGATTTTGGTATAGCGAAGATGTACTCCGTTATAGACTTTGTTAAAGCCAAATTCAATTTAAATTACGAGCAAGCTCTATCTAAAATGATAGCTGATATACCGTTAATGAAAGACGGTGCAGTAGAGATTCGTCCTAAAGAAGACGTACAGTATTCGTTCACTTCTTCACCTTTAGAAGAGGGAATGTATTACTGAAACAAATACAAGATACCCAAAAACATCGTAGCTAAATATAGTTTCTTTGTTAAGAATATCTATAGAAATGAAGAGTATTGGGCACGTTCAACTAAGGGCAATCCAATTTTTGCTTACAAGTTTCCATCAGGAAATATCAAAATCTATCGCCCTTTAAGTGGGGACAAGTCCAAGAAGTGGGGAGGGAATGCTAATACTAAAGACATAGGGGGACTATTCCAACTTCCACAGAAGGGAACAGTTCTTTTTATAACATCTTCTATCAAGGACATAATGGTCTTAAGACAACATGGGTTTAACGCTGTTTGCTTTAACGGAGAAGGATATGGGACCTCTGATAAAAGTTATTCAGAAATAAAGCCTTTCATCGTTGGCCTTAAGAAAAGATTTAAGCATATAATAATTTTTTTAGACAGTGACTCTGCGGGTATTGATTACTCTATGAAACTGTCATATAGAATAAAATGTAAATGAGTTTCTCTCCCCAGAGAAAAGGACATCTCCGACTTTCAAAAAAAGTTTGGCGTAAACAAGACTTTCAAACAGATCAAGAAATTGATCAAAAAAACACTCCAGTATGATAATCTCCCATTTTAAGCGTCTAGAATTGATCTTATTGATCTCTTTCACCTTGATGCTTTCTTCGGTAGCTGCGTCCATCGTAGTAATGTACGATTTCTTTGAGAAAACTTCGGACAAACTCGATGTGCTCGTACAGGACGCCGTCCTTGATAATACCTACTACGATGTGCATCTATGGGAGTACAGCGATGGATCTCCCTATCTATACCAGATCCCTACCGATCAACCAACTGAAGAGTCGGGTATAAAAGAATTCAAACACAGATGCGATTTTGATTGCGAAGAAGAGTGCCCGGATTCTGTTAGGGTTGTTCTTATGCGTACCGTGTTCAATCGCTCAGAAATCCTAAAAGACACCATGATATATCAATGAACCACAGGAATATGAAGCCCTATGTAGGGGATAGTTGGGTATGGCCATTAAACAAGGCTTTCGATGTTTTCAAAAAAGACATCATCCCTTTTATAATGGCGGAAGAGGAAACCAAAAAAATCTACCCTACAACGCACTCAATTTTTCGGGCCTTTAAAGAGGTTCCATTTGACGACGTACGTGTAGTAATACTCGGTATGGACCCTTACCATGATGGCAGTGCAACTGGTATCGCTTTTGATAACCCAAGAAACGGGAAGATCTCACCATCTTTACGTAATATCTTTAAGGAGATCGAAGAAGATACCGGCAAGCCTTCTATGGGATTCGATAATTCTGTTTCATTTCTAGAGCACCTCCCCCCACAAGGCGTTTTACTATTAAACACAGCACTCACAGTCGAACAAGGAAAACCTGAAAGCCATCTAGAAGTATGGCGTGAATTTACTTCTGAAGTTATAAACACTCTTAATAAGAAGGATAAACTAGTTTGGTTGCTTTGGGGCAAAAAAGCCCAGAAGTTTAAATCTAAAATCAATGCGAAACACATTATAATAGAGAGTGCTCATCCCTCTCCCTTCAGCTACAGGCTGTTCAAAGGATGTAAATGTTTCACACAAGTTAACGATAAGTTAACTAAACCAATTATTTGGTAATGAATTTCTTCTTAGATCCTGAAACAAGATCAAAAGTGGCTTCCGCTGGTTCTCTTTTCTTCGGGCCCACTTACCCATGTTCTGCATGCTTCAATGGCACAATGGACAAAAAGTTCGTACAGAAAGTGCATATAAATCCTCCTGAAGCCGTCAGCTTGACGAAAGATAAGAACCGCCTGATGAAAGCCCTGAATCTCAAGGGCATACCCGTTCCAGACTTCTACAACAAAAAACAATTCTTCAACAAAGAAGATGCGTTTCTGGCAGTAGACTTCATGAACGAGTTTTCCTTTGACGACGGCTTCTTCCCGGCGCTTTTGTCCCACGGCCTGCAAATGGACTTTAGCTCCCTGCAAGAAGTGGTGCAAGCGATCAATGCATTCAATGGACCGGGCTTCGAAGGTGTGTTCCAGAAAAAAACTGAAGGGGCAATTAGTGGCACTGTTACCACAATCCCCAACGCGCCGTCCAGACTGAACAACGGACGAAACTTCATTACCGATGGCATCCTGCGTGAAGCAATGCCCTCTTGCCTTACCGACCGAGACGAAGCTTACGCTCTTGCAAAAGAGACTGTCGAAGCGCTCAATCTCGACTACGCAACCGTTACAATCACTGTCGATCCTGACTCCAAAGAACTGGAGGTGGTCAACGTCAACACAAATCTCGTGCATGAGGATGCCTTGGCTCTGAGAAGCTACATGGACAAACTGCACGTAGCCCTCAACAAGAAGAAATGAGAACCCGCAATAACCTCGAGGAATTCGCTTGAGAACAACTAACGAAGGAGGGGATAACTTTTGAGTACGAAAAGGAAATTGAGTTATTCCCTTCCTTTGTTTTTAAAGGAATTGACATCGAAAAGAGAAACAAACAACTTAAAGTAAAGAATAACAAGTATCAAAATATTGTATATTCTCCAGACTTTAGCGGAAAGAATTGAGTAATCGAGACAAAGGGTCTTAGAAGGCCCGCATTTGACCTGAGATGAAAGATCTTTAAGTATACGATAAAGAATAAGGGGTGGTTACTATTAATGCCTACAAACCAAAAAGAGGTGTTAGTATGTATAGATATATTAAAAAAGTGAATAAAGAATGATAGAGAATGATCCGATAACAGAATATTACAAATCTCCGAGAATATCCAACTCCCTGCTAAAAGCAATCGCAAATCCAAGAATACTAAAACTAAAGAAGGATAACCCAGAACTATTTGAAGATGACTCGGCTTCTTTAAGAATAGGCTCAGCAGTAGACTGTTTACTAACAGATCCTAAAGCCTGAGTTAGTAAGTTTAAAGTACTCGAAGTAAATAAGCCTTATGGTTTTATGGGCACATTTGTTTCTAACTTACCTAAGGGGATAACTAAAGACTCTCCTAAGGAAGATTACATGAGTGCTTACTGAATGAGTGGTTATAAGATGAGTGCTGATTGGGTGATTAATAAATTCTGAACTTCACCAGACGCTGTTGAATACTATAATACTTATAAAGAAGATGGGTATACAATTCTATCTAAAGATGAATACGACTCAGCTAAAAAGGCTGTATCTTTAGTTATGGATTCACCCTACGCATTTTCATACTTTCAAAGAAATAAAATACATGAAGAATTACTTCACCAAGTACCTATATATTTTACTCTTAAAGATCATGAGTTTAAAGCTCTCTTGGATGGGATTAAGATCGACCACCAAGAAAAAACTATAGAGCCTTTTGATCTAAAAACAATAGGGAAATCTGTTTATGAATTCCCACTTAACTATATTCTATACGGCTACTACACACAAGCTGCTTTATATGAGTATGCTTTAAAGACAAAAGAGTCTCCAGTGTATGATCTACTTCAAGAAGGTTATACTCTAAAGGACTTTATCTTTATAGTAGCTGAGACTAAAACCTCATCTTTTAATCCCGCTTTAATCTACACTACCTCTAAGGAGGAGAGAGAAGCTGGGTTTACTGGAGGCAACTTTAATAACAAATATCATAAAGGAATTTACCAACTTCTTGAGGATTATCTTTGGCATGTGGAAACTGACCAATGAATATACCCTAGAGAAATCTATCAAAATGAAGGGAGGATACCCCTTAAAGTATTCACCTAATAAAACTTAAACAGTCTAAAAGGTAACTATATGACACATAATCACGCAGTAAGCACCTACTTTATTTCTCCAATCTTTGAACTACGCAAGAACGAACCCCTCAGCGTTTTTGATAAAGCCTTCTATACCCAGACATATCTTGGTGACCATCAGCGTCCCGAGTATCGTAACTGAAAGGAAGGTAAGTATTTCATAATGGAGTACAACTCTAGCATTCCTCAGGAACTTGTGGAGCACCTTAAATCAAATCCACATTTTAAAGAGCAGTATTCACCGCAGGATGGAAGAATACTCTTTGTGTTCTCAACACCGGAAGAGGTAAGAGAGAACTTTGTCCTTAAAGTTATTGAGGGCAAATATTCTGAGGCAGATCGGAAAGTGGTAGACAAATACTTCCCTGATAATCCATCACACTCCCGCTACGGAAATAGGCTAGTTTTCCTAAAGAGCGATTTGTGGAAGCAAAGATGGGAGCGAGAGATAGGAGTTGTGTTGCCTGATGGTGCGGAAGTATATAGCAAACCATTTCCACGTAATGAAGTATATGGATACTATAACGACAGTGTCGAACTGAATGAGAAGGTCGCAGATCAAACTACGATCGAATTGGACCTTTCTCACGAGGATTACGAACTGAAATCGGCTTAAGCTGATCGGGCGGTATGATAATCTCAAAGATCTATCGCTAAATGAGCTTGGGTTAAGTGAAAAAGACCTCTATGAATTAGAGGAAGTAAGGAGGGATAAGAAGACGTTTATACTTAAATCAATTGAACGCTCTTCCCCTTCTTTCGGAAGATTCATGTCCCAGGCTTACATTTATTATGAGACCGCAAAGAGCAAGAATAAGAAAGCTTTTGAGTCGGAGACTAAGAGTACGGTTGTGAAAAGACTGACTAAAAAGATCCACAAACTAAACGCCGAAACGTCACGAGTGCAGGACATTATGTCCATAGTTGTCGATCTTTACTTATTCTCAAGGGCTAAAAATTAGCCTGAAGCAAAAGTAGACTTATGAAAACAAAGAACCCCCACTCTCCATTACGGAGGGATGGGGGTTTTCTTTTTTATTAACATTCACCAAACAAATTAACAATGACCAAAAAGAAATTTCTTCTGGTTCCACTGGAGCAACTCCGCCCACTATTCTCCACAGAAAATGGCATCGACAACCGTCCCATCGAAGAAACTGAGGACATGATCGACTGCTTTCCAATGCAGTATGATGATCAGGATTTCCTTCTCGTAGCAGAGCCTTTGTTCATCGAAATGCGACGTCAACTCACGGACATGAGGATCCCGTACCAAATAGCGGGGTATTACCCAAAGTCTGTTGATCCAGCCAAATTCTCCGGCGCTACCCTCGCTTCAGAAGAAACAAGGAAAAAGCTCATCAAGTGCTGCTTTTCGTACCATGAAGAAACGCCTCAATCCCTGGCAGAGAAACTCATTGATCCGGGCTACTGCGCCTGCAAAGGGGAGTGCAACAACTGCAAAAATAAGCCGATGGCTGAGCAGGAGATTGATAAGTTTATCGAGGACTCTATCCTGACCATTATGACCATCACCGGCAAGAAGTCTCTCACCAAAGACGAGCAAGAACTGCTCAAGCTCTTCTACAGTATCCTGCCGATCCGCTGGCAAGACAAGTACAACCGAAAAGTAACTGATCTACTGGAAGCCCTTAAAGGAGTTCAGTAAAAACAAAAACCCCCTGTCTTCTCTTGCGAGAGGGCAGGGGGATGTTTTTTGAGTGACGCCCACTATTTAAGTGGGTAGATGCCATAAAGAAAACTTGGGTCTTCATCATTACCAAGTATCTGTTCTATTTGTGATCTAGAAGAATAACCGGGTGTGAGAGTTAAAAACCCTCTAAGGCCCTTAGGCCAACCTTGTCTATCCACTTCTCCAGCCATACCTTCAGTAAGAAGTGCCCAGGTAGATTTACCTATTTTGTTTGCTACCTCCAAAGATACTACTGGTTTATCTGTTGCATCAAGAATATCTTTTAAGGAAAGGAATCGAGACATATCTGTTACAATTCTTGCAGCAGATTTTCCTAATGGAGTCTTTTCTTCTTCATCATCAAATGCCCAAGAGTAAATGGCTAACATTGTTAACCACCATATAAGCGTGTTTATTAATGAAGACATAGCTCTAATTCTTGCATTCTTCAAAGTAGCTTCTCCAAGATCTCCTCCAGTCATGTAATCCATATGCTTTCCCTGAATAGCAGCAAACAAAGCAGCAAAGAATATCTTTATTTGTCCCTGAAGTATTTCGGAATGCCATTCATACATAGGCATACCATCTGGCTTCTTTCCAACTAAAACATATTTACCAATACTGCGATCTCTATACTTAGACCCGAATAAAACTTTAACATATTGGAATGCGTGTTTTTGAAATTGAGCTAAGAAGTCTCCCCATACAGAAGCTTCCATAGCGATTTTTTCATCTTTTCTGTAAGAGCCAGATACTCTTTCGTGAGTTCTTTTAAGAGCCTTTATCTCCATTGCCGTAAGCTCTTTAAGTTCGGTAGTTGTTCCGTCGGAGTTTTCTACTACGCCGCGAACACCCATGTTCCACCCACCTTTATCATCATGAGCATCCCAAAGGGATATTTTGTTTCCATCTTTATCTAATACTTTAGTTGATTTTAATAATCCAGCCAAATGCCAAAGGGATGAAAAGTTTTCAAATAATGAATAAGCAGCATAAGCATTTTCTCCAAGACCTATTTTAGAGACAGCTTCCATTTTTTTAATATCCTCGTCGCTTATTACGTAGTTATCTGGCAACCAATTAATCGCTTTAGCAATATTCCATAATTTAGATTCCTCTGGTTTTCCCATAATTGCCTTAGCAATATAATCATTAAAAACTATTTTACCACCAACTAAATCTATTTGTCCTAGTTCTTCTACATCGACTCCATATATTTTAGACAAACCTTTTGTTACTATATTTTTAGTTGACTGGGATATTGTTTGCAATGTTACATATATACCATTTCTTATTGGGGAAATAACTTTGAATCCAAGTGTTAAAAAAGATACAGAAGTTCTTAGCCAACGAACTATTTCGATTTCAGATATTCTTACGTCAGTGCCTTCTTTTATGCCTGTTACTTTTTCAGTTAACTTACCAGCTTTCCATCTTACTGCTCTGGTTAAAACTTTTTCAGTTTTTTGTCTCCCTAATATTTGAGTATATATTTCATCATCTAACCATTGAACTGTATTAGAATACCTAGCTTCTTCACCACTTTCCATAAGCTCTTCATCTAAAGCATTACGAACGCCCCTAGCTAGATCATAAAGAGGGTCCATTTCTTGCTTAGTTTTCATGGACATCATGAACATTTTGAAAGCGATTTGGCCGTTAAAGCTGTGGTTTTCTGCGTCTACTATACCTGGAGAATCAGTGTGTTTAAAATACCTAAATTGTATTCCTTCAGACCCTCTACCATATTTATCTTCAAAGAAACCATTTAAGCTTCTTTTAAATTCTTCTCCAACAGTGGTTTTAAGACCCATTAATCCTGCTCCATAACCAGAAGTTTTTATTTCTTCCTCTCTAATTTCATTTATACTTTTAGGTATTCTAGGCATGAAATCTAAGGGCATTTCTTCTGGTAAACCTAAAGAACTGTATCTATAAATAGGTTGTCTAGTTACTTCATCAAAACCAACTATTTCTTTAGCAAATTTATTATACTCCTCCTTCATTGTTTTATGAACGTAGTTTCTATAATCTTGCTCAGCTTTTGTCATTGGAACTTCTTTACCATTCTTTACATAAGTATTTTTTGTATTAAGATAGTAACCACTTCCCCCTATCTCATCTGACTTTCTCCACATAAACGCGTAAAAATCTCTAGTATCCATTTGTGTTTTAGAAGCAATAGCATTATGTGCGGCGACTACACCAGCAGCAAGAATTGGATTCCAAGTAGCCATAGAGGCGAAGTGAACCATTTCAAGTCCTTTCAAAGCTGCTTTATTCATTTTGTCGTTAGGACCAACCCTTTCATTCACTAGCTTTAAAAACAAATTATCATGGTTTTCTTCCAAATTTTTTGAAAAAATATTGAGCCTTTGTTTTGCTTCTAATAATACTTTATGTAAAACTTGTATTCTTGGGTTATCTACATCAGAAAAGTTTTTAATTTTCCAGAAAAAACCTAAGTCTGGAGTTTTAGATTTAAGATCTATAGTGGGTTCTTTTTCTATCTCCAGTATTGCCTGTGAGTATTTTATACTTAAAGCTTTTTTTCTTGGGTCTCTTTCTACTTGTTCCTTAGAAGATCTTAAATAAAGATCTGACAATTTGTTTTTTAAATAAATAAGTTTTTCGTCTCTAGACAAATGAGATATTTCAGAGTGTAGATCTATAAGTGATTGAGTTACCCCTTTGTAGTTAGACAATTTAAACAATCCCTTTTTCTCCATTTCATCATGGACTTTAGGGTGATTTGTTTTATAGTAATTTTGTATGGTAAAAAGATACGGTTCTAAGTCTAGTTCCATGGCCGTAGGATTACCCATAGCATCTATAACCAACAATTTAATAGACCTAAATTTTAAATCTGGAAATTTTTCTTTAAGCATTACAGTTCTCAAAGCTTTTTCCAAATAAGCTCTGGATAATCTAGAGTCATTTATACCAAATTCTTCCCCATATTTTATCATTTGGTTGGTATTAGAATCTCTAGTTAACCAACCTGTTTTAAAATCTACAAAAGTAGCTTCCCCGTTTTGATGCACAAAAAGTCCGTCATATGTTGTAGCAAGTTTATTACCATCCTTATCTACCATTAAATCAGAAACTATTACCCCTTCTGAAGAAACTTTGTCTCTTAATCCTGGGGGTAGAGTATTATCCAAGTCTACTATAACTCCCGCAGCTTCAAAAATTTTATCTAAATTATTTTTTATTCTTTTAATGCTGGGATGAGACTCTAATGAAATAAAATCTGCCTTAGTTGCTTTGGCATACTTAATAGCGTTTTGCTTAGCTTCTTCTTTCTTTTGTGGATTTTGTTCTAAAACATATTGAAAATAAGCGTGAATTAACTTACCTTTATTTTTAAACTCATTTAATCTGGCTTCAATAGTTCTATACACATCTTGAAAAGTCAACCTTTCACCTTGTATAGTTATTGTTTCTTTTATTTCATCTTCGTTTTTATCATATATATTTACACCATTTCTAGCAAAAACTTTTTTCGCCTCATATTCAGCATCACTGTTAGAATAGCGTTTTTGCTTAGAAGAAAATTCTCCAACTTCCACATCCCCAACAAATGAAGTAATACGTTTAGCTTTTTCTCCAGTACTAATGTTTTCATAATATACAGAATTATCAAAAGAAGACCAGCCCTGTGCTTGTTTTTCTAACTCATTAATATAATCTATTTTAGGTTTCTTTTTAGCTCCAAGCCCATTGGCTACAGCTTCCTCGGCTTCATCTAATCTTTGATAAGCAGTTCTTATTACGTTATCAGAAATAGTCATACCCCTTTCAAAAGTATTTAAAACTTCTATTAGCGTTGAGGTAGCTGTCAAGGAATTTTTTAATCCTAAAAAGTTTTTAATATAATTTAAAAAGTATTTTAGATATAGATTATATTTATTACTTATAGCTTGCTCTCCTAAATACTGAACAACACTCTCTTCTCTATCCTCTATCCCATTGTTAACATAAGATTCTTTATAAAGAATTTCAAATGTTTGTGGAGAAGTTTGCATTAATGTAGATACAAATGGGTGATAATATTCGTGAAGCGGAGTATCTTCGGTCGCATAAGCAACGTTAATTACTACTATCTTTTCTTTCCCCTTATTTACATATTTACCTTTAAATTTTTGGTTTGGGTCATCTATTATTTGATACGGTATTGAAAATCTAGCAGAAAGCTCTTCTAATAAATTAGTTAACTTTGTACTAGCTTTTACCGGTAAGAAAACATCTTGATTAGTTTCTGGAAACAAAGACATTTTTTCTTCCAGATTAACATTTTCTTCTCGTAATTCCTCTTTAAATGGAGAAACTTCCTGTTCAAAAGCATTATTTTGATTAGTTTCTGACCAGTTTATATGCCTGTATCCCTCGTAATTAAAATTGTAAGAATCTTTTGACTTAACGTACGGTACAAAAGCTTTCCAATCTATAAAATCTTTATCCCTACCCATTTTAAGTTTAGCGATCATGATTTCTTTCCAAAGCTTAAAGTAATTTTCATGCTCTTCTTGTTTAGGTTGCAGCCTAACAAAAAAGTCTACTACGTATCCTGTTTCCTTAACCCATTCTCCTTTTCGATGCTTAACTTTTCTAGAAACAGTTGTTTTAACAGGTTTTTTAGTTTTAGGATCTTTTTTATAAAAAGAATATTGTTCTGTATGATAACCGTCTTCTTCATAAAATTGACCATCAATTACTCCTTGCGCAGTAAAAGATTCTTTTTTAGTGTGTTCCCCACCGTAAAATCCTTGTACAAATTCAAAACTTGGATACCTATCTTTAAATTTTGAAAACCAATCTAATCTTTGAATATGCGTTAAAGTGTTTTTAGAAACGTCATCAATTTTTAAACCTTCAATGTAAGAATCTCTGATAGGAGCATACTCATTATTTACAATATCATTATATACTTCTTGATTTTGTGGGCTACTATTTAATTCGTACGGAACTACCCAATCAATATCGTGGATAGTTTCATCTGCTGTGCGATAAACAGTTCCTGCTCTTCTTAACGCTAGCGAACCTGTTAGTACTAGATTGAGTTCTTTTTGACCAAACTCTACAAGGGATTTAGCGAAAGTATCACTTTCAATAGTATTTTTATAATACTTTCTTATTTGATCTTCTTTTAAATTATAGTTGAAGTACTGATAATTTTGATTTAATATTTCATCAGCAATAGACACCCCAATGTTATTTAATTCGCGTAACTTTTTAGTATTATCTGCAAAATAAAAATTAATGTCTTTCAAAAAATCTTCTATCGCTTTTATGATTTTTTTCCACGTAGTAAAATCTTCTGACGTTCATTTGCTATCATTTAATTTTTCAAATGCAGTTGGATTTTTATAGTACTGTATAAGTTTTTCTTGTAGAAAATCTAATATTACAAGATCTTTTATTTTATTTTTCCACTCTTTTGAATCTTCAATAAAACCTTCTTCGCGATTTATAATTTTTTTATGGTAATCAAATCTCTCATTGAATCTATCCCATTTACTGATAAGGTATCTAAGATTAGATTTAATTTTATTATTTTGTTTACCTAACATGTTATATGCAAAATAGGCTACTTCTCCAGTAACACTTTCTCCTTCTTGATAAGCAATAAATTTAGTTACTAAATCAGACATGGATAAAGCGTCAAAACCCAAGTCATTTTTTATAGAAGTGTATTCTTTAACTTCAATATTAAAGTCCTTTAAAAATCCTTTTACTAGTCTTTCTTCTAATTCTGGTATAATTTCAATTTTGTTGCTTTGTTGCGCAAGATTTTCTACAATTACACTATCTCCTTCTAACCTAGCATTTAAACCATCAAATCTAGAATAAAAAATTCTAGCCATTAGTTCTTCTGAAAAAGTTGAACCCCCTAAAAAATCTGCATATTTAGTTCTAAAGAATACTGGGTTTCTTCGTATTGCAGTTAATATAGCATTGTAGACGGGTTCGTTAAACGAAGGAGTTACTGCTTCAGTATTATACAATACCAAAGCAGCTTCTTCTCCGTGCATTTCTACAAGCCTTCTCCACTCTTCTGAGTTTTTATTTGGACAGACCATTAGCACTTATTTTTTTGATTATAGACTTCTATAAAGTCTGCTGTTTTCATTCCTTTTTCTAATTCTTGTAAAAAGGTTTTATCAAAAGTAAACATAGTTAAATTAGTTCCAGTATTAGCCGATACAAAAGCATACAGCCCATTACCAAAATAAAGTATATCTCCCTCTTTCTTTTTAGCAAGCGGTCCTTGTGCAGGGGTATAAACTAAACCACTTGCATCTTTAGTTAAACTAATATTTCCAACCATTTCAACGTCTAATTCGTTTTCTTTAATTGCTATAGTTAGCTCTGGCGATTTTTGTTGAACATTAGTTGGCGGAAGTATTCTGTCTATATAATTCAATTTATTATAAAATAAATCTACAAGACCTCTATTTAATATTTTATACCGTCTAACCGAATCAAAAACATCTTTAGTTATAACTATTGTTGCTCCATCTTTTACTTTTTCATTTAATATCACGGCAGTTTCATCTAGTATATCTTGTTGTTGCTGCTCAGTTAAATCTTTTGGTATGTTAAAAAATGGTAACTTTATAGAACGTTCTTCTTTAGGAGAAATAACAATAGTAGATGCTTCTAAATCTTTACTTGTTCTTTCTTTTCTAAAATATTCTGATACCGTATCAACCACAACGGTAGCGTTAACATCGGTGTTAAGAAACTTTTTAAAACCTTTTCTAACCCTTTCAATTAATTGAGTGGAGTACATAGGTCTTTGTTCAGTTGCTCCTAAAATATAAGTAGTTACTCCCTCAGATTCTTGTATATCTTTAACGTAATAAGCAGTGGCTGTTGTTGGATCTACAGAATATAAATCAATCGCTAACACACGATCAAACTTTTGTAAAGATAGTTTTTTCTTTTTTAATCTTATTTTACCCCCTTGAATAATGCTACTATTAACAAGTTTATAATCTCCAAGATTAAACAAGGCTTTTAAATCAAACGATTTATCTAAATCGAAAAGAGAAAAATTATAAGCACTAGGAGTTTTATCCCCTATTTTTACATAGTAGGACATACCACTTCCAGGAGTATCTACAAGCATAAACACACCTTGATCATAATAACTTATAAATCTAGGGGTAGATGCGTTCGGCGCTACTGGGAAAACTAAATCATAATGAACAGTGGCAGTAGCGTTTTCATTTTCAAATGTTCTACTAGTAATAGTAGTCTCACTTCTTAATTTTTCAATTACTTCTAATAAAGCTTTTGCATGTGTTCCTTGACCTCTAGCTTCCAATTTACCAGCATACAGTAGTGTAGCATTATCAAGTTTACCTTGATTAATCTGATCAAGTATCCATAATCTTTGTTCATCAAACTTTTCTAAAGCTTTAATGCCGCCTGTTACAATTTCTGATTCAGAAACAGCTCCATTTAACAACCAATCTTTGTACATTCTAACAGCTGCTCCTATACTGGATACTTTTATAGTATTACCGTAACCCATTTCACTAAAAGGATTACCAAAATGTTCATTAGGTTTAGCAGAAGTAGTCCTCATAGTATTTACACCTTCGGAAGTATAAACAGGTCTTGATTCTAAGTCACCTTTCCATTCTCTTGATAAATCTATTGTAGGTTTAACAGTAGCAGGTAATTGACTTACTTGAATTCGAGGTGTGTTACTTGTTTGGTAATTTGTACTTCCAGCATAAATAGTTTTTTTGATTTTAGTTTGCGGCACTGGAACTTTAACTGTAACTGGTTTTGCTTTTGGAAATCTACCAATAAGATCTGGTCTAGCCCTAACTAACTGATACAAAAACTTGTCTTTTATACTCAATAGGTTTGCGTCAGTAGTGTAAGAATCTTTTGGAATAACAGATTCCATGCGAGCAGCAAAAGCTTTAGCAAAAGCAAATCCCCATTCGGGAGGAAATATTAATGAAAAACCGGTTTTCTCATAGTACATACTATCGGTCATCAAAGAGTATTTAAATAAATCTAATGCTAATTGCTTGCCACTAATAAATTTTCCATCTCCAATTGGAACTTCTTCTGTATTATACAACTTTTCAAATCCGTCTCTAATTCTTTCTATTACTTCATCATCATCTAATTTGTCAGCTACTATCATAGCTCTATTAACGCCATTATAACTACTAAATTCTAGTGAGTTTACAAATGAGTTGTCATCTAATTCATTGTGTACTTTAAATAAAGTGTTTACAAATTCTCTTTGCCAGGCTCTAGCATTTTCAGCGTTTCCTTCAACATAATTTGAAACTTCGACATCCCCTATTTTAAATTTAAGATTGGAAGTTAAAAACTTAATTAATTCTTTCGAAACTTCTCCAGCCTTGTCCATAGAGTCATACGCACTAAATAAGTTTGCTTCTTTAGTTATATTTTCTACAAATCTTTGAACTGTTGGTGAATATATATTAAATATTTGCTCCAAAACATTTCTAAAAGTTATTGCTGTTCTATAAAGCGCCTTAACGTGTGGCAAATTTAATATAGCGACATTAGAAAAAGCCGAAGAATTAGAGGGCTCAACTTTTCTGGATGTTGTTTTTCTTATTACGCGGTTAACATAGTTAGCTCTAATTTGATTGTTAGCTGTGTACATCATAGAGCTGAATTCTTTAACAAACTCTAAAGCTTCTTCTTTTTCTATACCAGTAATTCTGCCAACTATTCTTTCTGCAATACTCTTGATTTCTCCTCTAGTTCCAGTAGCCTCTCCTTTAAAGTGAGCTAAACTTTCTATGTTATCTATAAGCGAAGTTATCTGCCACATTTTATTCGGCAAATAACGAAGACCTTTATATATCATTGATTGTTTAAATGTCTCTTGGCCAAGAGGTATCATTGCTCGCATAGTTTCTAAAAGAAACAAATTGGCAATAAGAGTTTCAGCTTCTGACGCTTGTCCAGTGTAAACTTTTTCTAGAAGTTCATCAGTTAAACCTTTAGTACTTTTACCTTGTTGGCCGTACAAACCAAATAATATACTATTAAGAGGTAAAAAGCTTTGTCCAGATATTTTTGTTTCGGAGAGCTGTACGTTATACTCGTCTTTTAATATTCTAGCCACTTCAGGCCACAAGTCTTCATTACTTGCGTAAGTTTTGTGCAAGTCTTTACTTATCTCCTCAATACTTTCTTGTGTCCATCTTTTTCCTTCACTGATCTTAGCTATTACTGGAGATTTAAACATCAAAGATACTGAATTAAGAGGTACCCCACTAGCAAGAAGCGTCAAAAATATATTAGCATTTGTGTTTGTAATGCCCAGCAAGTGAAGCTTTTGCATTTTAACGTTGTCAATAGCAAGGTTAATTAATGTATCTATGTCTTCGAACACATTAGTACCATCAAAAGCTATGCGTCTAAATGCGTTTAAAGCTTTTCCATTTCATTTTATAAATGAAGAAGAAACAACTTCATTAGCCCCCTTACCAGAAAAAATCTTCATATCCGAAAATTTTGGATTCTCCCTTCCTGTTATTCTTAAGTGGGGCATCTTTTCGATGAGCCTTTCGATAGTTGGAGCATCATTTTCTTGCATTAAAGTTTTTATCTCCGCACTATTAACAGACATTACAGTTTTAGTTCTGGTGTCTAATATTTCTGTTGGAGGAGTAGCGTCAAAGATATAACCAAACACTTTAGAGAAGTTGGCTACTATACCAGTAAGAGCAATACCGGAATAAGTGTTGTATCTTATTTTTTCTTGTGTGGAGTAATCGGTAAGATTTCCTTTTGGATTAAGTGCTTCGTCAGCTTGTTTTTTAGTTACATAACCACTTACTTCCTTACCATTTTTCTTTATTTCTAACCGAGTTCACAACTCCATTATAGACTCGGTTTTATTCATAAAATCATACCTCTCAACTATCACAGAAGCTAGTGGAGAAGGGGATTCTACTCCTTCAAGTAAAACCCCCATTCCTTTTTCCAATAACATTTGCTTAAGTTCTTCTTTGGTATATTCTACATCATTTATTATATATTTACAAGTTACTGGCATATCTGTTTAATTAAACCACTTTCTTCAAGAGTTTGTAGGAACTTATCATCATCTAATTTTTCGCTAAGTTCTTTTTTAAGCTCAGATCTAAGAGTTATTATTTTATCAAATGAAATAGGTGTAAGAAGATCTTTTCTATTTTTCATGTTCCTCATATTCGTAGAGAAATTATGAACAATAAAGTTTTTAGCAGCGTACTCAGCTATATCGGAAAGACTTTGTAATATTTTTTCTTTATCTTCAATAGCATTTTCAATTGCTTCTTTTTGAAGTTCTGATGCTCCTTGTAACTGTTTAGTTAATGATTCTAATTGTTTATTTACCTTTAATATGTATTTATCTAAATACTCATATAGTTTGTAACCATCAAAATCAATTAATTCGTTATTTTTAAATCCATAAGGTTCATTAGCCTCAACTATTAATTTAGGATCATCTTGATGTTCTGGATCTATTCCTTTAATAAGTTCGTTTAAGTTTATAGTTTCATTTGGGTAATCTTTTCTAGCTACAAATAATGTATCAATATCGTAGTCAGATCCATGATAATAAACTATTAACGATGGGGCAATAATAACGTTTCCTTTAGAACCTGGTGGAACTGGATAAAAACCAACAACTTTAAGTGGAACTAAAGAGTGGTAGTTTGATGTGGGGATACGGAAACCAATTATACCATCTTTAATTTGTTCCATATATGGTCTATATGTTTCAGGTAGTATAACTTCGCAAAATCCATTTTCATCTCTCCACTTAAGGTTACGCATTACACCATCAATTTTCACTGGTCCCAAATCTGCTTGAAGAACAAGTTTAGAACCAGGGAATCTAAAGCCAGTAGTTGCTTTTGTAAATATTGAAGATAAATTGGAAAGTACTCTATCTCCAATCAAAGGCATGTCTAATGGAACCTTATTTTTTCCTGTTCCCAAACTGAGCATTTCGTATACATCTCTTGCTCCCGGAAGTCCCTGAAGTAACGAGGTAAGCATCCTGCGTATTTTGTTTTCAGTGCCTTTTGTAACACCACCTTTTCTAGTAAGCCTTAGTTTTCTAGATAAACCTCTTAATCCATTTTCTATTATAAATGCGTTTGCTTTATGCATTTCAAAAGTTTCTGCTGTATTTTTACCATTGGTATTCATCATAGCAGTACCTTGAGACTTATTAGCAACGCTGCCTTCAACATTCTTTGCCGGATTTAACTGGAAACGTAAGTTCTCATTATTAATATTAACAATAGCTTTCTCGTCTAAACTTGAAGCAATAATTCTACCAGTTTCGTCTAATTTAGCTTTTACAGCAGGGCTACCAATTTTAACAGCAGAAGCGAAAACCATTTGGTCTACCCCTTTTGCTCTCATGGCATCTGCATAAGAAGCTAGGTGAGGATATTGTTTTATTAACTCCGGAGTTAATACTTTAACAGAATATTTAATAGCTCTAGGAACTCCATTTTCTATGGAGAAATAAACAGGTTTTAATATGACGTCCGCTTTAGCGTCAAAACCATAAGCAGAGGCAAGTTTCTCGTAAAACTCCGGCAGCATAAATCCTTCAGCATCTGAAGCTTCATACTCTTGGTCATAAGAAGAAGCCAGCATATCGTGAAGTGTTGGGTCTACTACTCTCTTAAGATCTTCTACAACTAAAACTTTAGAGGTTTTTGGCATACCAAATTTCTCATCCACCAAAAGAGTATCTCCAGTAGCTGTTGCTATCTGGATACGTTTGGTTTGATCTTCTTTAGATTTATAAAAAGTTTCGTCTCCGTAAACTATTTGGGATAAAGAATATTGGTTGATTACATAGTTGTAATAAAAATACTCTAGTCCTTTTTTTACAGCAGCATTTTTCTGTTTAAAAAATCGTTCTTTTTCTTGATCAGTTAAATTGTTATCCCATTTAGGTATTGTTGCTAGTCCAAGCAAAGAAGATGCTTTACTGATTGCCCAAGTAGGTATCTGAACTTCTGGAGGAGAATTTAATTCTTCTTTAAAAGCTTCAAACAAACCGTTTTCCCCATTTACCATGTTAGCCACATGTTGTTTAACTGCTTTTAAAGCTTGCTGCTCGGTCATACTATCTACATTCCCACTTAATCCTGCAAATGTAAATTCTTTCCAACGCTCTCTATAAGTTTTAGAGTTATTAAGTTCGGGATGAACTAAACTTCCATCAGGATTTTTTGCATCTGGATCAGGTCTATTTTTTTGAGCTCGTATTATTTGTAATATGGCTTCATCAATAGTCTCTTGAGTTCTAAAGCTATTAACTAAAACAGCTTGAACGCTCGTACGGTTAGACGGAATTGGAAGAGCTTGATAATACTTACCTCCTCTATTTGCTAAAGTAACAAAAAAGTTTCCAGCAATATTTCTTTCTCTAAACTCTTTAAGATTTTCTTTTCTAAGTGTCTTAGCAAATTTAGAACCATCTTTCCATTTAATAGAATCATGGTCCACTGTTTCAAATATATCGTTCTTTTTTGTAAAGAAAATATTGTCTTTCAAAAACACATCATTACTAGAAATTTTACCATCTTTAAGTTCAAAAATAGATAACTTTTTAAATGGTAATTTTTCTTTAATTCTTTGGAATATATTGAATACATCTGTTTGCCAAGATGCGTCTATCCAACCATATGCTTTTTTACCATCGCCTCTAGTGTAACTTCCGGATTCGGCTAACGTATAATGTGAATTAATCATGTTAGCTATTTCGTCCAAAAGTCCGTATTCATTTTCAAGCAATTCTGTTCCCGTAATTCTATCTTCAGGATTATCGGATTCACTTTTTTGAGCTGCGTCTAAGGCTGCATTATATCTAGAAGATATGCCATCTATACTTTTACTAAGTCGTTCAAATACAGCTTCTTTTGAACTAACTGAAGCATCACCTAATTTTTTAGTTACGCCTATGTCCTTTAAAAATGTATTAACAGCTTTAGTTTTATCCTCAATATTTTGACTGGCCTTTGCTTTTGCTATTTTTGTTTTTAAATCCTGCGTAAATAAATCTCTTCTATTTTCATTAACAGCTTTTTGCACGTAATCATTAAAAGCAAACTCCACATTAGCTACAAAAGTTCTTTGCCCACCTCCACTTCTTGCGATGTACCCAGACATTTTATAGACATACTTAAATCCTTTTTGCCAAACATATGGTTTAGATTTTCTAAGAGAACCAACAGAAGAAAGCAATGATTTAATAAAATCTATATCTTCGTACAAATAATAAACTTTAGCAACATTTTCTTTAGTTAAAGAAGTTATTTCTGCTATTTCATTAATTACATCATCTACCTTTTTACCAGCCTCAATAACGAATTCTCTGTATCTAGTTGGATTACTTTCTAAATCATTTCTAGTTACTTGTGAAACATCTTCATTAAGGGTATCTACTACTGCATAAATAAATTTATGACTAGCGTCTTTTCTGAAAGAAATATTTTTGGGTAAATTTGGATCATTCAGCTTTTTCAAAATGTCAACAGCCATATTAGACATATAGTTATTAACAGCAACCTTAATGTTTGGTTTGTCTTTAATGTTGTAAGTAAAGGTTCTAGCCATTGCTTCTAGAGATTCTTTAAGGCTTCCCTTAGGTATTGAAGCAACTTTAGAAACAATGATTGTAAAAGCTGTGGATAAATCGGCGTAGTGTTTCTCGTTTTTAACAAAGTACTCTATAGAAATCAAGCGTTGTTTAATAGATCCAGTAAGTTTAGTTTTAGGATCTACCAACATGCTGTCATATCTTTCGTCAGAGATTCCTAGCATTTCATCATCTTCTTCCAATTCAGACATTTCATCTGCTGAAACTTCTTCTCCTCTTTCTAATCTAGCTGTTATGTCTTCCCTTAATATTCTAATTTCTTCTAACTTTCTATCTCTAAGGTCTTTAAGAAACTCTATAAAATCAACCCTGTTATTTGCATCAGAAAAATAATCATTATTAAAATTATTTAAGAAATCTTTATTGTTAAGTGCTTTTGTTACGGCTCTTTTAACAGTATTAATTTGATCTGGAGTATAACCTTCTGGAAAATCTGCAGCGTCCATATCTTTTACTGTTTGCAAATAAGCCATGGCGTCTACAGTTATTTCAGCAAAAGACTTTACAGGAACATTTCCATTTTGCTCCGCCTTTCTTCTTTCTACTTGATCTCTAACTACTTTTTCTAATATAATATCTTTAACTATTTTAAATTCATCATAGTTATCAAATACCGCTCTAACATTAACCGAAGATCTTTCTACAGATTCAAACCCCCTAACAGATTTATAAAACGTTTTATTTTCTATTAAGTTAAAAAATTCTTCTATAGAATTCATGTGGTTATAACTAAAGCCTAACAAACGTTTTAATTTTTCCCAAAGCCTAGACAATAATGACTTGCGTTTGGTAACAACAAAATCTTCAAATTCTTCAGCAAGTGCTTCTTCTAAAGCCTCTGGACTTAAATTTCCATACTTTTCTTGAGCTAAAGCTAAAGCTGCTATTTGTTCAGAAGGTTTTAGATATTCCCAAAATATTTTGTGGAATAACTCGTGCCTAACTACTTTTGAAGAAACGCCTCCAGAAGCAAGTTTAGCAAAGTGCAGTACGCCATTTTTATATAACCCCCAAACTTGTTTGCCTTGGTTATTAACAAGTTTACCATATTCAACTATATTAAAAAGTTCTCTTGGAGCATTTCCGGAAACAATTTCTCTTAACATAGAGAAAAAACTTCTAGGCGTATATCTATCTACAAGATTTTCCACTTCTTTCATACTAAGTGGGGTTCCTATATCTTCTGTTAAAAAACTTTTAGATCTACTCAGAGTTCCTTGTTTAATAACGTCTTTTAAAAATGATACCCAGTTATCATACGCGTCTTGGTTATTTATAAAGTCAATTGCTAAATCGTCATCAATATTATACGCCTCTTGCATAATATCTGCGGCCTCAGCGTCTGCGTTATTGTTAATCCATTCTAACAAATTTTCAGCAAATCTAACTACTTTATTTTCAGCAGCCGCCACTACTTGTTCTACTTTTTGTTCAATCTTATCGTCAGGAGTTTCTTCTATTACTGTATTAATATCCTCTGTTTTTACAACTGTGTTATCAACTATATTAGTAAAAGCTGCGGCTAAGTTTATTTGATTATCCAAATGCTTTTGCCTAGCTTCTCTACCAAATTCACTTACACCTTTTAAATATTGACCATTTATGTTGCCACCTTCTAAAAATGTGAAAATTAAACCATCAACAATCATTTGATAAATAACATCTTGAGGTAGATTTTCGTCAATTAAAAGAGGTCTATATGGTATCCCTAATTCGTCTGCAACTTCTTTATAAGCCGCGCTAATTTCGTTTATTCTAGGAATTATTTTAGAGACGTCTGTATTATATTTAACTACTAGTTGTAAAAATTCTTCTGCAAATCCAACCCCTCTATAATTATTTGCCCCGTAATTTTTTCTAACAAAACTTAGCAATGGAAACAAATCTTTGGGAGAAACAGCTGTAACTCCTAAAAGCTTAATTAAAACGGAAGCCCTTAAAAAAGGTGTTGGTATTGAAGCGTAAGGTTTAAGGTTATCTATTACACCTACGGAATCAATTAAATCTTGTTTAACCATTTCCTTAGTAGTAGTTTTTATTCCTAACCTACTTTGTACAGCTGAAAGTATTTTATTATTTACTTCCGTTTCGTAATACAACTTTTCTTTAGCGTTCTTTCTAAACTTTTCAAGAGCCTCTTCTAAAGTGTTACTTTTTAATGTGGATATAAATTCTGCTATTTCTTCCTGTGGAAACATTTCTTCTATAGTGTCGGCAGAAATAGTGTCTATTCCAGCAGCAACTAATAAAGCGTATTTTCTACTTCTTACAGTTTCAACTTGTTCAGTCGGGACAGCGTTTTTATTTTTAGCTACTATTATTCTAGTTTTATCTATTCTAGATAAATGACTCACAAATTGATTTACGGGTTGATTCTCAATGTTAGTATCCTTATTATTTACACTGTTAGGAGATGGAGTTCTTAATCCAAATCCTCCAGATATTTTTGTAAGATTACCATCGCTATCTTTAGACCCTATGAAAATATCAGATAAATCTTCACTAGTTAAAATATTAGAGTGAGGTATTTTTGTTGGATCAGATATAACATTAAGATAATTAACAATAGCTTTATATCTAGCTGATTGCTCTAAGCCTCTTTGTTCTAAAGACGCCGCGTAAGTTCTTAATCTAGATTTCAAATCCTCTGAAATTAAAGGATTATTTGCTCCTCTGTTATCTCTTCTAATAAAAGTTATTGGTCCCAGTAATGTGGCAGCTTCAATACTTGTATTTGATTGTGTACCATTAGCTGTAGTTGTATAGTTGACTTTATAATTTCTAAGTAAAACTAGCTTACCAGCTCTCTCCCCTTGATCTATAGAAGCTACTAAGTTTTGAGATCCTATATCATTAAAAACACTTTGAGCAGGCCCTTTAAAAGCCCTTGTGTCATGCTTCCATTTTCCTTTGTCGTCTTTAACTCTATTTAAATCGCCGTGAATTAAAAAGTCAAGTTCTGAAGCAAGTTCTAATAGTTTTGGATCAATGCTTTCTCTTTTTAAGTCTGGAAAAAGATTTTTAAAACCTGCTTGTTTATTACTTAACAAAGTTATTGTTTTCATAGATTCATCGTGATGAGCATCTGAAAAAACTTTAACTAAAGTATGCATAGGAAAAAACTGCATGTTTTGATAAACAACAGGTTCGCCAGCTTTTATCTTTCTATAAACATCAGGTAAGTAAGCGGATTTAAGTAAAAGATCTTCAAACTGTTTTAACTTATCTATAAAGTCGTAAAGCGGTTTGTATTTCTCGTCATTACTGTTAACTGGTTTTGTTGCTAATTGTATGAACTGAGGCTTAACAACATTCCCAGTTTTTAACTTGATGTTTTGTATTATTAAATAAGGTACTCCAGGTCTAGGTAATTTACTTGCAGGTATGTCTTTTCCAAATACTTTTCTTGCATCGTTTATACTTTTAAAAGCTATTATTTTACAATACCTAGAAAAGTTTTTAATAACTTCTTCAGCGTTTTCTAAAGCATCTCTCCCCCAAACTTGGTCTATATATTTTTCAAGTAGTGGTGCTCTAGAAATTTTACCGTCAGAATCTAGCATATCTGCTAAGTCTTCTTGTGGTTTACCATCGTATGTGTATTTTATACCTTGACTTCCTTCTTGTACGTACAATGTTTCATGACCAGTAACTTGTCCATTTATTTTATAAATGTTATACAAGTTTGTATTTTGTAACGTAAATTCTGGAAGTTTCGAAGTGTTTATACCAACATTTCTCTCGAAATCTCCAAGTTCTTTGTCGTTAATAACTCCAACAATTTGATAGTAAGTGTTCCCGCTATCACTCCCTGTTATTTTTTTTACCAAAACAACACGCTTTGCCTCTTCTCCAGTAGCCTTTCTAGAATTATCTATAAAGACCATTAACTCATCTCCAATACTTAGTGGAGGTATACCGGAATCTTCGTTTCCTTCAAATATAGTAAAAGCTGGATTTTCTAAATTATACGGTTGAGACTTTTGAGAAACTCCTGTAGGTGGAGTACTGGGTGGTAAATTATTGTCAAAATTAATAACGACTGGTTCATTTATTACATGGAGTCCAGATTCTTCTTGTGGTTGTTGATCAAAACCCACTGAAGTTCCTTCGTTATCTGTAGCAGTTTTATTTTCTCCCGGAGCGTCTGGAGTTTCGTCTGGAGTTCTTTCTTCACTAGGTTTAACTGACTCTTCTTTAGCGGCTGGTCTAGTAATATCAACAGAAACATTTCCAGTTATTTCTGAGAGTACTTTTATTTGCTCATCTAAGTTTTTTATAGCTTCTTCCGATAAATTATCTTTTTTAGGATAGGGAGCTACTTTAGGATCTACAAAATGTGTTGCTCCTTTAGTGTTAGCAAGGTGCGCATATGATGTTGCTCTTGAGGTTGCTGCATACATCCATTGGTTGTATATTGTTGGATTAGAAAAGTTTTTATTATCTTCAACAGATATATCAACGTATACCTCATCAACCGTGATTCCCATAGCACTTGGCGCTAAAAGAACGTCAGCGTCAGGTAATGCTTTTTTATACTGCTGTAATTTTTCTTCGTTACCAACAATAATAACTCTACTTCTTTGTGGATTAGCTGCCTTAGATTCAGCAAACTTTTTTACAATGCTTGTACCTGCTTCTGCATAAGTACCAAATATATTAATCATACTAACCGATGGGTCTAAAGAAGACGCGGTTGGTATTTGACTAATTGGCGTGTCAGATTTAAATGCATTTTGTAAATCAACAACTTCAGAAACGCCAGAACGATACGTAGTAGATAGGGGTGTTATTTGTTTTAAATTTTGCGATAATGCTACAGAATGTCCTAAGGGATCTCCTTTAGGAGTTCTTTGTCCTTTTCTATATTCAGCTTTAACCTCTTCAGTTCCTTCATAATATTCTTGTTCAGTAGTAACAAAGTTTGCTATATAATTATCATCTAAAGCTGGCTTAGATATATTTCCAGAAACAGGTTGATTAGGGTCGTATAAAAATAAATATTTAACTCTGTTGCCTTTAGTTGTATTATTATACTTATTTACAGCTCTAACAAAATTGTTTATGTCCCCCCTATTTAAAGCCCCAGCTTCATCTACTATAATAAATTTTACTTTTGGGGACAATGTTCCGTTTTCTAATTCAGTGGTTAAATCCGTTATTTTCTTTGGATTATCTGGATGTCCCAATGATTCCGCAATATTTTTTGCAGCTTTATCATAAGCAGCCGCACTTGCAATTTCTTCATTAGCATACCCCATTACATATTTAAATAGTTTGGAAACTACTAAAGATTTTCCAGCTCCAGCTGGAGCTTTTAAAGCTGCTCCATTTTGAAATATTTCTGCATCGGAAATAACGCTAGAAGAAGCAAAAGTGACAAGCTCTCGAACTACTCTAATTTGAGAAGATGAAGGAACTGGAGCAGTCGGATTAGCTTTTAAATATTCTCTAATCTTTGTTAAAAATCCTACGTGACTAAATCCAGATTCTTGAGCATCTTGTATTTGTGCTATTCCAACAAAAGCAGCATGAAGATTTATAAGGGCCAGTAAAGTTTCCTGAGGAACTTTTCCGTTATAGTTTTTAATGTTCTCTTTAAACTTAATAACATCATAATCTTTATTAAATTCTATTAGCGGTCCTAATACACTTTTATCCGGTTCCTTTTTTTCTATAACATTTAAAACTTGAAAAATACCTCTCAATGGGTTCTTTACAGCTTCCGATTTTATATAGTCGTCGTACACAGCTGGAGTAGCTGAAAGTGTTCCTGCTATATCATTGATAAAATCTAAACCATTTAAAAGCTTTGACAAGGTGCCTCTTAAAGCTTCAGCTATTTCATCAGCTCTTTCATCTTCGGTTAATAAATCCATAACAGCCATAGAACCTAGTATAGGATCTGATTCTATAAGTTGCGCTAAAGAAACATCTTTAATTACTTTAGTTTTAGGCCTCTCTGTTTCAGTCTCTTTATTTTTTAAAGCTTGTAATTTTGCATTATATTCATCGTTAATCTTAGCGTATTGTCGAGACGTACCAATTTTGCTATCTAATTCCTGTTTTCTATTATCCAAGTAGGCGTCCGCATCCGCTTTATTGTTGAATATTTTTAATCTTACAACTGGGGCTTTGGATAGTTTCCCATCCGTCATCTCCCCATACTCAATAACTCTTTCTATTATAGTATAACCATCTCCATTATTTTCTGCAATCTTTGGGTCATAATCGTCAGCTAATAGAGATTGCTGAACAATAATTATCATTTTCTCATCAAATTCTTCTCCGACTTTTGATGAATTAGGGTTATCTTTATTAATAGGAGTTCCTTTAGTAGAACGCTTTACGGAATCCAACTCTCTGCTCTTTAATGCGTCTAATTCTTTCTGCCATGATTTTCTTATGGCCGCTTCTTCTACTGCGGTATCTTCTGTTTGTTCAGAAGTAATAACTATTTCATTAGTATTAAGCGAATCGGCAAAAGATAACACAGCTTCAGCATAGTGAAGATCTTCTTTCTTATTCTTAAGTTCTATATTTCTTACATTTTCTTTTGTAAGTTCGAGCAGTATCTCTAAATCTTTAATTATATCTTCAAGTTCTTTAGCAGTTTCCTTATAAGGTTTTTCTTCTATTTTAGATAATGCTTTTTCGTGTAGAGCTTTAGCAAAATTTAATTGTTTTTCAACAGCAGAAACATCGTCATAAAATTGAGAAATACTTCCATCTTCGTACTCAGCAATTTCAAAAAGCCTTTTTGGACCTTGAAGAAGCTCATCTAATACATCTTGTACATAGTCAGAGTCAGATTTAGATATATCATAAATTGATATTTGAGAGTCTATTTTAGATTGCATTTCTTTAAAATCTCTCATTTTATTTTTTGCTCTTCTAAAACTTATAAGCTCAGAGTACAATTTTGCATCTTCTTCTGTTATAGTATTTTCCGCTTTTTCATTTACTAGCATATCTTCAAGATCCAATAAAGAATCTTGTTCAGTCATACCTCCCCTTACAAGAAGTTCTTTTTCCTTTTGTTCTATAAGAGAAAGAGTTGTGTTAATCGCATCTTTTAATTTTAAAGCTTGATCTGGATATATAAAGGTACCTTCTTTAGTAACTTTATCATAAACATCCATAACCGACTCTATTACATCTTCTAATCTATTTTCATTTAGTTTGATATAATTTATTAAATCGTTTAAGTGATCAGCATAAAACATAGTTCTTGCTGTATCCAGTTTGTTTTTTTGCCTAAGCATGTTAGAACGCTTTGCGACAAAAGATTTAAAACTTTGCGGTGTAGTTTGATCGTTAGCTAAAAAAGTTTTTGGGCCGTCTCTAAGTGTTTTATACTCAGAAAGTTTATTAGCTGATACTAATTTATTGTACTCTTTAAGTCCTTCTCTCGGATTAGTTAATCTATCATAAACTTTACCTAAGTCTTCAATTGCATCATTGAGGTCTTTTTTCTTAGTAACTAATTCTGCAAGTCTAGCTTCTTCAGGCGAAGTTTTTGGACTTTGTTGTTCTCTACCTTCTAAATTATCTGTAGAAAAAGCATTCATTATCCAACCAGCTTTTTGTTTATTAGGTATCTTTGAAGATACATCTAATATCTGCCTATCTAAATCTTCAACTAAAGAATAAAGATTTACTAATCTATTTCCAATTCCTCCAGCATAATTTTTAAGCATTTGAAATCTTGCTTCATCTTTTTCTCCATAAACTGGAGCAACCATGCCGTTTGTAGTCTGTAAGTAATTAGCTTCAAGTTTAGCTACATGTTCCTTATAAAACTCTATCCTATCATTTACTTCTTGTGGGGAATCTATTCCAAATCTTTTAAGTGAAGCTTCGCCCATGTCTTTAAAAGATTCGAGTTTTTTCATAAGCAAATCAGTGCTTCCACTCTTAAAAGCAGTTTGAGCTAAATTAGAAAGTTTTTCTAATTCGTACAACTTTAACTTAATTGGATCTGGTTCTTGTTTCATAGCTTCCAAATCTATTAAATTATCTAACTCTCCTTGAACTCTCATGTTAGCTGTGAACTCAGCAGCTTTTACCATGTCTTTCATGACATTTCCTTGATCATCAAGTTTTACTCCCCCACGTATTACATAATTACCATCTTCATCTAAAGACACTTGCTCAGCAATAGTATTATACTGCTCTTCATCTATTTCAGTATTTGTGTCGCCGACTTGATGAGTGTATTTAACAGTGCCATCAGGTTGTTCTTCCCTTGTAAGTTTTCCTTTCGTATCGTCTTCGTTTTGTACTAAAGAAGTGTTCACAAAATCTGTGTAAGCTTTGTTGAGGTCTTCTTTAGCTTTTTGTTTTTGAAGTCTTTCGTTTTTTGCTTCTCCCAAAACACCTCCCCCAAATGGTCTTCCAACAACAGGTAAAGAAGTGGCAATAGCAGATCCACCACCAATAAGTGCACCGGCACCTACTGCTTTTATGCGATCTTCATCCGTCATGTATATACCTTCAGACACTAAATTATTAAGTGCGGAGTAAGCGTTTTCTAACCAGCTTTGTTTAAAGTTGTTACCTTCATTTACTTTTTGATTGGAATACTGTATGTTTTCTTCCATACCTTCAGAGAAAGCTTGGATAGCGAGTTCTTTACCCAACTTCATATAATCTCCTCCTCGTCCTTCCATGTATTTTTTAAAGCCCGTTGCTTTTGAAGGAGCTGCTTCTATAAAATTATCTAATGTTGGGGAATCTGCTAACTTTAATCCAAACTTGTTAGCTCTGCTAGCAACAGCCCCTTTAGATAATAAAGGTCTAAATAACCTAATAAAAGCTGTATCTGTAATTGCCCCCAACACCATGTCAGAGGCAAATACATTACCAAAATTTTTATCTGCTATTTGAGCTATTTGCTCGTCAGTGTAATCATTTTTACCAGCGTCCCTATCTGCCTTTAGTTTAGAAACAGTAGCTTTTCAAGCGTCATGAGCTTCAGCACCAGATTCATGTGTCCTTAACAAAGTTGATGCAATTCTTTCATCTAAGACACTAACAATTTTAGCATAATTATTTGGACGTAGTGTTTGAAAAAGTTTTGTATAACTAAGTGGTTTAGCTAAAGATGAAACTATTCTTGCTCCGAATCCTACTTTTCCTAACCAAGCTCCTCCAACAAGACTTTCAAATGAAATGCCTATCGTTTCTCTTAAAGAAGTGCCCAATTGCCCAGGATCACTGAGCTGTTGCATAAAAGTTCTTTCGTCAAAACCCATTTCTCTAAAAGTTGGAAAAGCGTCATCTATAGAATAACCTAAAGATTCATTAAGATCTCTTAATAAATTTGCATCGTATCCTTCTGAAAAAGTAGTTTTAGGATTTCCATCTAATAAATTCATTGCTCCATGACCTAAAGAACTTACCCCAGTAGCTAAAGCGACTGGAGCTTTTAAAGTTCTTAAACCTAGATTTCCTGCAAAGTTAAAAAATGTATTTAATCCTGTTTGATTATTAAACCTAAGATTTTGTTGGTCTTCGTAATCTCTAAGACCTGAGTCATAGTAATTTCCAAATAGATTATTTAAAAATGTATTTGCAGAGTTCATTCTTTCACCTTTTTCTAAGTAAGCCGGTTCTTTAAAAGCAGCTGACGTAGCAGGTGATATAAAATCGCTAATTTTTGGCATATATAATTTTATTTATTAGTCTGATTGTGCTTGCAAAGCTTCGGCAGTTAACATCCATTTAGTGTCTCTAGGTAGTATGTTCATAAAAAGATCTTTCATAATAAACATCTCCATTGCATTTGGTCCAAGAACTGAACCATCATCTGCCAATATTGGCTCTGCCTCTATTTCAGGTTGTCCTTTTTCATTTCACCTAGCTTGGTGAAAACTCACTACTTCTCTACCATTAACATAAGATTTTTTTGAAACAACGTACGCTGGCGTACCATCAACTTTTTTACCAAAAGGAATTGGCGTACTACCTTTTCCATTTATTAATGGTCTAAATAATTGATCTAATAATTTTTCTTGAGCGTTTTCAAAATCATTTCTAGCAGGAGCTATAGCATAAACATCTGCAGAACTTCCATCAAATGCGCCGGATGCAGCTGGATTTGGAATGATTACTGAACCACTAGGAAGATGTGTTGTGTATCCCATAGCAAAACCTAAAGCTGGTTGCTTAGATTTAATAACTCCTTTTTTCTCTTGTTCTGGGACTACTAAATTATTGTATATAGTTTCTTTATCTGGACCGGTATACTCTGTTATTTCTCCAGTATCAGCTGAAATTTTAAATACTTTTGATGTTCCTGCTTTTAGCCCTGGAAGTAATCTATCTGCAGCTTCTTGTGCAGCGCTAGTAGTGTTAAACGCCACATAATGTACATTAGACATTAAATTATTTTCCTTTTCCTCTTTATTATAAAGATTAATCAAATCTTTATCCGACATATTTGGATTAGCTTCTTTTATAGATTTTAACCTGTCTCTGTTAAGCCCGGAATATTTTGGAGAAGTCATTAATTCAGAATATGGAATTGGCACGTCTTTTAATGGTTCTAAAGCTTTAGATAAAACATCAAGTTGTGGATTGACATACGCACCTAAAGTAAGAACTCCTTGCATAAATGGAGAAAGTTCTCCATCTGCTTTTGAAGTTGGAGCTAATGCTGGAGCAGCCGCTCCATTACCCGCAACTTTTAACTTACTAGTAACAAATCCACCATTATTGTCCATATCTACACCAAAGCCTTGTGTTTTAGCTTTAGTTGCTGCTTTAAAAGCTTCTTCAGCTTTGTAGTCTCTAACAAATTCATAATCCTTTCCAACTTCAGTAAACCCAGTTCTACCGGGTATAATATTTTGTTCATAGTCAGATGTAATAGCTTCTGAAAAAGCATTCGGATCTTGATCTGTCAATTTAGCCAGCATTTGAATATATGATTGATAAGCAAAATCACTGTTTAACATTGCCTTCCAACCTGTACTAGCCTCCTTATAATCCTTGCCTTTTAACTTAACTTTTTCAAATACATGATAACCATCTAAAGTAACGTCTTGAGTAGCACGCATTTCTTCGGTAGTTCTTTCTGGAACTTTTGTCATGTACTCTTCAAAGTTTTTAGGCAAGTCATAAGCATTTGGTAAATCTATAGCTTCTATACTACTCCAAATACCTTTATCTTTATCGAAAGTAACTCCAGGTTGTTTTTTATACCAAGATTTTAAAGCATTAAATTGTAGCGTATCTATTCCATTTTCTTTTGACCCCAATCTTTTTCTAGCATTTTGTATAGCAGTTACTTCTGTATTATAATCATTTTGGATAGCGTACATTTCTCCATTAGGAGAGAAGTCAGTTTTTATTTTTCTTTCTAATTCTCTACGATCTTTAGTGGCTTGAGAATAGTCCCCATTATACTTGCTTACAATAGCATCTATTTCATCACTATATTCTTTCATTTTCTGTGCCGCCCTAGGTTTATCAGGATCTCTAGCATTAATGTAGGTATCTCTAATTTTAGAAAGAGCTTCGTAGTTAACATCATATTGCTTTTGTGCAGCTTCTAAAGCTGTAGCAATAAATTCCACAGGCGGAGTATAAAGGGACGCTTGGTAAGGCGTCCCCTTGTAAAATCTATTAACGGCCATATCTTCCTCCTTTTTTCATTTTACCTCCTGAATAATATCCTTTTAATATTCCTCCAAGATATTTAGTAGCTGGGGTAGTTTCAGTCTTAGCTGCAGCGGGAGCTTCTTCTGCTAAGTTAACTTTTTCTCCGTTCATAATTCTTCTATAAACATCTGGGTACATTGTTTTTAAAATATTTAGTACGTCTGTACCTTGCTGCTTCTGATTTAACGCTGTTCCGAATCCTCCAAGAGAAGTCATCGCGTTATCCCAAGCCTCTTTATATGCAGCTCTATTCTGAGCATTCATTTGATTAGTAGCAAGATCTTGTGCAATATTATATCTACGCTGAGTAGCAACTCTATTCTCGTAATCTAACAAAGCCTGACGATTCATTGTATCATATTGAGATCTTATCTGAGACTCTTGATTCAATCTTTGACCGAGCATATTATTAGCAAGAGCTGTCCTTGCATTTATAGAAGGAACATCTGCTCTATTTAGCATTGCAGAAGTTTGTCTATTAGCTTGATAAAGTTGGCTAGCAGGATCGTAGTTAGCTCTAGATATTTGAGTCATATCATAAATAGGTTTCTCTACTTCTGGACCACCTATCAACTGACCAAATCTTCCAAGTACCGTCGCTGCATTTAAGTAATCTCCAGTAGTCCAATTAGAAGCAAATCCTTTTCCACGCCCACCTTCGGGGTTAGTAACTTTGCTTGCCATAGTTAGATTGCTATCCATTCCATCATTTTGTACGTTGGGCATAAAATTTGGATCTTCAGTTGCGTACATCTTACCAAGCATATCTGCTCTTTGATTAGGAGTGGTGAAGCCTAAATCTGTTTGCGGTCCTTCAGGGCTTAGCTCATAAGCTTGGTTAAAATCAGCCATCATATTTGAATACTCCTTATCATCCTTTATTTTTTGAAGAGTTTCCTCGTCTTTCAAATAGTTTAACCAACTTGGGCTTGTTTTAAACTTGTCACTGGCATATTTTTGCTCATAAGCGTTTCTATACTCCGCAGTAGCTATAGTTTGTTTTTCATCTGGGGTTAACTCTTTCATACTCCAATTAGGATTTATCTTTGGAGGCATTGGTCCTTTTGGTGTATAAACAGTTGATGGTATAAAGTCCGGTAAATTACTGGATGCTTTTGGCGGTGTAAATCCTCCAACTATAGGAGTACCTTTTTGTTGAGTTGTAGAAGTAGTTGTTGGGTAGTATTGATTTTTAAAGCTGTCAATGTTACCTTGGTTTCCTCTTATCCAATCTTGTGCTGTTGGGTATTGTGCTCTAACACTCTTAGGAGCCATCACATTATAATCTGCAAGCATATAATCTCCAGTAACACCACGCATTTTAAATTTAGAGGACACTGGGTCGAAGTAAAGGGTATTACTTATGCCCATATACATTGGATCTGGGCCACCTATTTGACTGCCAGTAGCGTAACCTTTAACCATTCCACCATAAGCCATACCTTGAGCTTCTTGATCTCTCATCCCCATAGAAGTAGCTAAATCTTCTTGTTGATTTTTCAAAAACTCTAAGTACCTATTATTTAACCCAACAGTTTTATTAGTTATAGGATCGTTAGGAAATTTTCTAAGGTAGTTCTCAGATTTACCTGTAGACTTTTCTATGGGTTTAGCTAAGTTAGCGAAAGTGATATTAGTATTTGGGTCTTTAAGTTTGTTAGAGTATACAAAGTTATCTTTTACTACTTCACCGTGGTCTAACTTTACATTGAGTTGTGGATAGTAGTTACCATCTGTAATTGACGGATTACCATCTACTACAAATGAAGAGTCAGATATTTTCATGTCTCCTCCAGTTGCATACGAGTTCATAGAAGAGCCAATGTTTCCTCCCATAGCAAATGAATTATCTTTCATTGGCATAGAAGTGTTTCCTGTAAGAAGGGCTCTAACAGTTGGGGGTTGGTTAAGTAAATCTGGACCTGCTGTTGGATTAAACATTCCAGCTATCATTCCTCCTTCAGCTTTTCTAGTAGCCATATAACCAAAGAATCTACGCTGCTTTTCTGTTATTGGTTTTCCATGAACAGTACCATCATGGAGTATCTCCCTTGCTTTAGATCTAGAAATCATTCCTCCTTCAGCATAGTTACCTGGAGAAGCTCCCATAACATAATTACTTCTTTCTTTATCCATAGACATTTTCTTAGCAAGCTCTAAAAGTATTCCCCCTTTAGTAGGGTTTAACGCATCGCCCCAATTAAACTTATAATCTCCTTGAGTTGGGTCTGCAGTTGGATTAGCTATATCTTGAACTCTACCTGCCAAGTTTCCTAATTGTTGGCCAGCAGCCATAGCAATATCTAAATAACCGCCACCAGCATAACTCATAGGTTCTATTTGTCCTCCCATAGCTTTGCCTTTGTAAAGAAGTTTATAAACATCGCCATCTTCTATTCTAGCCATATTCTTCATGATAAGATTAAGATCATCTTCATTCATTTCAGACATACGTTTGTTAGCTAGTTTAGGGGCAATCCTATCTGCACCGTAACCCCCTCTTTGTTGACCAGGTTTAGGTTCTACATAATAACCAGACCAGCGTTTCATGGCTTCATCAAGAGTTAAGTTTTTATAATTTCTACTAGTAAGAAGATCTTTTTTGGCTTTCATTCCAGATTCCCAATCTGGGAATATTGCAAAGTAACCACCATCAGTAGCTTTTCTTCCTTGAACAGCTCCGTATTGAGAAGCAAACTTACCGTACTTTATGTTACCGGGATTGTGGTGTGCTATTCTTCTTTCTTTATAAGGAAGTTTTAATATAGCATTAACATCTTGTTGCCCTTGTGAAATAGGTTGTTGAGGTGTTAATGGTCTATCAGGTTGCATTGGGGTTTCTGTTACAAAATCAAAATTAGCTGCAGGAGATGGGGCAGCAGAAGCTACCCCTGGGTTATTATAAGCATTTAGTATTCTATCTCTACTAGCGCTAAACGCTGCAGATTCTGCCATTCTTTTTTCTATAAGACCTCCTTCAGCATAGGAATTTTCGGGGCGGTAAGGCGTGTTACCGTAAATGCCATTAAAGGCATCTCCACTACCAATTTCTGCGGTAGTACCCCCCATAGGAAAAGGGAGCATTCCTCCACCATAAAGTCCAGCAGCTTTTGCGGCATTTAATGCGTTTGCAGCTGCTTGTCTTCCTACCAAAGCTTCTGCAGCCCCTAACTCAGCACCTGCTCCAGAAACAACTGGTCCAAGAGCACTTCCGAGCATAAGAGAAGAAAGTGCGACAGAAGCAGGCGCATTAAAATAATCACCAGCTCCCATAACTCTATTATCAGTTACGTTATATCCTCTGCTGTATGGAGTGACCATTGGTTCAATTGGACCGTATTGAGTTTTAGGTCTTGGTCCAATATCTTTAGCCATGAGAGCAGCTCTTGTTTGATCACCTACTATACCATCAACATCTACACGACGTTTTGCAAGACGATCTCTATCCCAAGAATTTCCAATTCTAACTTCTTTGTTATCTTGCCAATATGAACCCATCATATTGTCTTGTTTATTAAAGTTTCTTTGAAAGGATTTTACTGCTTCTTTAGTTTTAGCTCCATAAACTCCATCAATAGCTCCGCTATATAAACCTCTTTTTTTAAGTTCTTTTTGAAGTTCTATTACTTCTTTTCCTCTAGAGCCCATAGACATAATAGTTTTGCCCGACTCTTCGTATCCTCTTGGAGATGTTGTAGCAGAAGGTCTTCCCAAACCTATGTAATCTTCTCCTACCGTATCACTATCGCCACGAAGTCCGTATGTGTTTAAGTAATTCATAGATTGAGGAGCCCAATCATAATTTGTGTTTCCTTGCATTTGGGGGAATTGAGCCATACCAGTACTTTCACGTGGAACATTTGCAAATACAGGTCTCCCCATAGTTGTTTGGTTATACTGATTAGTTTGTCTTGGTTGCTCATTAGACACTCTTGTGTTGTAGCTACTTATTGCTCTTGCGGTAAGTGGGCCATAAATACCATCTATTCTTCCAGTGTATAAGCCCTTGCTTTTCAGATCTAACTGAATAGCTTTTAGTTTGTTTTTATCAGCAGCTTTAACTGCCATTGGATCAATATACATAATATTTGTTTTTTGGGTTTATCGTTGTTTATTTTGGGTAGTAGTCATGAGCAAATCTAAAGAAACTTTAACATCGGTAGATGGCTCAAAGAAAAATCTTCCTCCTAAATAATAGTCTTTTAATCTGCTAGAATTAAAGAAAGATTTACTATAATTTATATTTGCTAAGTTGGGTATTTTATCTATATAAGAAAATGGTGAGCTTTGAATAGAATTCCAATCAGACGCCCAAATAGGTTGATTATTAGATACGGTTAAATCTCTAATATTATTTATTCTCCACTGTCTGTCTGTAAGTTTAGTAAAAGCTACTCCATTAGAAACATCTAGTTGAAAAGGAGATGGCGCAACTAAAGACTGAACTCCAGATGATTGAGAGGAATTATAAAATATTACTTTACTATAAGGTGTTTCTGTTTGGAAAGTATTTGAGTTTACATCTACAGATGAACTGTATGCGCAAAGTACAACTGCTCCTGCTGTTTTTATAATTGGAGGCGACGTTGTTAATATTACATCAACAATGTGCGGGTACTTAATATCGTAATACTTTTGGTAATTTAACTCTCCATGCTTATAGATATTAGTATAATCTTTTTGAGAGTAAAATGAATTAGAATCTGAAAAAGAATACGTAGGTATGTAAGAATGGAAAGATACCCAATGTTTACTTAAGAAATAGTAAGATAATGTAAAAGATTTATTCTCAAAGAAATAAGAATCCTCTAATGATACTTTATTGTTAGTTCCTGTTTTATCTTTATAGTAAAATGAATGGTTATTAAACCAAAGTCTATCGTTTGCAACAGAAACAGATCCGGGATTATCAGTTGTAGTTGGGTAATAAAGAAACTTAGAAATCCAGTTAGCTTTTATTTTATGATCTTTCTTAGTAAGAATTAATCTTTTGTACCTAGGATCGTAAACACTTTTATATCCAAATCCAACTGGAGACACATGAGATATAAATGGATATTCTTGGTTTGTTAATAACTTAAACTGCTTAGGTAAATTAAACTCCCCATTTTCTTGGAAGAAATTTCTCATACCAGACATTGATATATCTTCTATTGATCCTCCCAGCATAATAGGACTTCCTGAAAAAGAATCCATATAAAATGCACCGTATTCGGTAAGTAATCTAGAAGACCAATGCTGTTGACCACCAAATCCGTTCATTGAGTTTTTCATTTCCTGTGGAGGAACTCCCAAGACTTCTCCAGTTCCAAGATAAATAGTATTAACATCAGTCTCTATATTTTGAGGTCTAGTCGGTATATAGAAAATAGACTTTGGAGTAGTTGCGTATAGTTTATTAAAACTAACAAACAAATCTGTTACAGGTCCTGAATTACCTCCTAACTCGTCTGTATAATTATTAGGAAGTATTATCCTACTTTTATCTTCTAAAGAAGTGTTATCGTCTTTTTGAGAATACCATATTCTGTATGGATGATCTTCTATACAAAGATTACAAAACTTATAATTAAACGCTATTGGGTACTTTATTTCTAGTCCATCTAAGAATGAAAAAGAATTATTATAATTATATATCTCTGGATTTATAATTACATCTTTTACGTCTGGAGAATATAACTTTCTTAAAACGTAAGAAAACATATCCTCTAAGTTATCAGCGGTAGTAGATGCATTCTTATTTTTAAAGTAATCTAGCTTCTGATCTTTAGCGCTACTTCTAAATTCTGGATTAAAGTATGTATCTTGAGTTGGGAAAGAAAAGAAAACACTATAAGCATCTAAAGTAGTTGGTGTGGTATCAGAAACAATTCCAGTTTGCTTAAAAGAGGATTCCATTAATGAAAGTCTGGATACTGAGGTGTCTCCTCCTAGTACAATAAAACTAGTATTTAAATTTGTGGCGTAAAGAGTTTTGTTCTGAAGCTTTTTATACTGAATGGTATATAAGTTTGAGAATACATCTTTAAACTGTCTTATACTTCCAAAGAAAGCTTTGTTTCTCCAATCTCCTAATGGGGCAAGTGCTTCAGTACCGCTTTGTAACTTTAATAAATGAAGAGGTATGCTAACACTATTATTAACAAACGTCCAATCTTTTACATGTTCGTAAGCAGAGTTTCCTTCTACAGCGCCTTGATAAGTTTTATTAATAAATAAATTATTCTGAATATTATGGTTTATACCACTAACAGTTGGAAGATTGTATTTATTAAAGTACCTATAAGTTCTTCGACTGTGGACATTTACATCATAACTTTCTTTAGAGTTAAACTCTTTTAACTTAGTAGCATCGCTGTAAATATCAGAGTTTGCACTTACCCAGTTTTTATCTAAATAGATTTTCTCAAACTTAACGTAAGCTCCATCAAAAGACTTTTCTTTAAACACACCTTCTGAAGAAATAAAAGCAAACTCATTAGCTCTAATACCTATACCATTATTTATAGTTCAATTAAAATCAGCAGGAGCTAAAGATCCCCCATTATAATTTCCATTATAATTATTTGGATAAACAGTAAATTCGTACCTTCTAGTAACACCTTCTCCTTCTTGAACTTCAAGAGGAACAAAAGCTCCTTTAGCCAAAACTGTTCTCTCAAATGTTCTATCTCCGTAAACAAAGTAGTGCCCAACTATATTTTCATTAGCTGGGTAACTTACATTTGAAAACAAAAGCCCTACTTTAAAATTAGTAACATTGTTTAAAGAGTCTCTTATTTCAGCTCCAGGCATCCTATGATGTCTTATTGCAGTATTGTAGGGCTCTATTAAGTTATTCCAATAATCTCTTCCCCAGTATCCATCTGCATTGTTATCGCAAGTTTCTACGTAAGGATAAGTAGTTTGAGTTTCATGATAACCCATATAACCTCTAATATAAGAGAAACCTGCATGTGGTTGTGCTGCTGCAGTAGATATTTGTTTCCATCTAAGGTTGGTAGAGATATTATCACCATAAACAGTTGTTGTTCCAGTGTCCCAGCTAGCTCCATCTGTAGTAACACCGTTCGTTCCTATTAAAGGATTAGAACCAGTAATAGTTATATTAGCGGGCCTACCGGGAATATGAAATACTGGAGACTCGGTTCCATCTCTAAAAACATATACTATTCCTAAAGAATAAACTTCATCTTCCATTAACGAGCCTTCGTCAAAGTAATAAACACCCTGCCTAGTTTTATTATCTACTTCGTCATATCCTGAAAGAGGTTTATAAAACTCTGTTTTTATTTTAGAAGCGTATCTTTGATACTTTGAGTAATCTCTATAATCTCCAGAAGTATTTGCTAAAAAGAGTCTATTAGTTTCAAATGTATGAGCTAATACCTTTTTAATCTTTATTTTGTCATTTAGTATATCATCTAACGCTGATTGATAAACAACATCATTTGGATTACCAGTGTAAACAAAACTTTCTGTAGAACCATTCCAAGGCTGTGGTTGAAGAACATCTACTGTTGAGATATTACCTTCATCTGTTGTTCTTTTAATAACTGCTATTTGATAATAATCAAATATATTATCAGCAGAACTTACTGTAAACTTTATTTGCTTTTGCTGAGGCTTAACGTAATAATCAGAGTTAATATCGTTTGAACCACCATCGTACATATTAACAGTACTATCGTCATCTAAGTAAGAATAAGTACCGTTTCCTATAACTACAGGTCTAGTAACATTTGCCCAGTTAGTGGAGTTATTATACTTATCTAAAAACCTAACTGCAAAGTAATACACACCTACTTCTAAAGCTCCAGCACTATTAGATTCTATGGTGTCTAAGGTAATGTTAGGAATTGTGTAATCTCTAGAAAATTCTATCTTTGGGCAAATTAAAGCCCCATCTCCTAAATACTGGAATACATCAGTTATATTCATTACTCGATAATCATTGTAGTTATCTGTAAAGTATATATAACCATCACATCCGTTTCTTACTTTATATAAAGCGTTTATAGGATACTTATCAGAAAAGTTTAAGCAAGAAGCAATTACTATACTGGTGTATTGACAGTTAGAACCTGAATACTTTCCTATTTCATGTTGTCCTGCAGGATCGTATAAGAACACTATAACCTCATCAGTTTCAGTTAAAGCGTGTCCAATTACTTTTTTGTTTACTGGAAAGTTTATACTGCAAGCAGAATTTCCAGCTTCGTTTGATATGGAAGGAAGTTCTCCATCTTTAGTTTCTAATACAGCATTTAAGGCGAATCGGTAAGTTCCGTCTTCTTGAAACTTTGGATGAAGATCCGTATTTATACCTTTTGTAAATGTATTAGAATCCGACATTTTCTTGATTGTTTAATGTTTGGAAAAGCTGTGAGTATCTATTACTTCTTGGAACTAAATGGTTATTGATATTCTTTATATTCTCAAGACCATCTATTGTGGGAAGATTAAGATTCATAGACTTCTTAGATAATGTAGACCACATCTTTAAGTGAAATTGCATTCTACTTTCAGAGCCTTCTTCCTTCATCATGTACTTAGTCATCCAGTATTTATAAAGAACATAGTGTGTAAGAGCTTCTTTTAAAGTCTCATCATCAGGAATTAATAGATCCCCGTTCTCATCTACTGGATTAGCTAGATATGAAATAACAATAGTTCCTGTGCCCATGTTAGTAGTAACTACTCCAGAAGGGGATATAGAATACTCGTATTTACAAGTTGGACAAGGAACTAGCAATTTAAGATCACAAACACCATTATGGTAGGGGTTTGTTGTAGCACGCATTGGGTAGTATTTATTATCTATTTCTACTACTATTTGCGTTATATATTTTAAGTCGTTTGGTAGTGTGGTTTTATGTTCTTCAACTTCAAGTTTAGCGGTCTTCTGCTCAAACTTATTCTCTAAATTCATTTGTAAAAATCCTTTAGCGATATGCTCAAGCATTGTTGCTTCATCTCAATACTTTTCATCGAGTATCATTGCCAAACTAGCCAAGACTGATTTAATTGAAATAGTTTTCATTTTCTTCTCTATATTTATAAATATACCCTTCGTGCTTGATTAGTTGAGCTAGCTGTCTAGCTTTTTGTCTTTGTAGTTTAAACTTAAAAGTTCTTTTTAAAAAGAGTGGGGGGTTATTTCTAATCCATAAACTTTTAACAGTGTATCCTTCTGAATGATGGTTTCTGTATTCATGTACAGATTGTGTATCATTAAAAGAAGTATAGTCTACTTGTTTTCTTTTTTGTTGTCTTTTTATTAAACCAAGTACTCCTGCAGCAAAAGGAAACTTAAATACTTTTCCCTCAAATATTGCATTACATAATAGGTTATGAAAAACTTTTAAAATCAGTCTAAATTCAGCAGCGGTAACTAAATCTTTATTTGGGTATTCATCGTATAAACTACGCCAGTTGGCCAGATACTTGATCGTCTTGGGCATTATTCTCTCTATCTTTTGGTGGAAGTGAAATCGAAAATCTAATCAAATCTAAAGTCTTTCTGTAAACACCCTCTACCAAATCTGGCTCAATTGGATATTCGTTATCAAATATATCTGAGCAAGTTGTAGACGAAGTAGAAGTGCCGTTAGTAGAGTTACTACAATTAAGCTTATCTATTTCTGAGGGGTTTTCAAATAAAGAGTTTAGTAAAACTACTTCTAAATCAGTGTTATTAATAATATACAAGTAATCGTTAAGTATAAACCAACCGGGCTTATCTGCTTTATTAGTAATAGAGTATTTAGAAAGTTTGTTTTTTAGTATGGATGTTTTCGGGATTACTTCACCGTTTAGAGTGGTTACTTTAATAAAGTCCCCAGAACGAGTGGTAAGGAATTTTGGTATTTTAATTTTGGATTTTAGCAGGGTACATCCTGCATTTGGGTAATCGCAACAGTTTGCGATAGAACCTTTTTCTAGTGGTACACAAAGTGTTTGAAAGCTTTGCTCAGATAAATATCTATACCGATCTGACTTTTGTTCTGTCAGGATAGCTCTTGATACATTAAGGAAATGAGCTATTAATCTCAATGAGTATTGACTGTCATCTGATGCCACTCCTTTAGACAAAAGGTTGCGAATTGCATATGTATGTTCTAGTAGAGTCATGGCAGTAAAATTACAAAATATTTGTATGCACTTGCATCTTTAAAATGAGAGGTTAGTTACTCTGTACAATAGATATAAATACCTTTTCTTTCTTTAATGCGTCTTGTATAATTTTAATTAATTTACTAGTAGTACTTCTGGAATTTATGACCTTATTTCCTGACTTTTGTCCGGGAAGTAAACAGCCTGAAGAATCAGCTTCTGTATTTCCAGCATGTATTCTAATGCCTTCATACCCAGGTACATTTGTAAGTAGTGGTAAGAGCATTTTAAATCTTTCAGAGAAAGACATAACCACTTCATATCTTCCGTATGGTATTGCTGTTTCGTGTTTTACTTTCTTTGCTTTAACTTCTTCTACATTAGATTGGTGTAGGTTTCTGTCTCTGTCTTCCATTACATTTGAAAAGAAAACATCGTTAACATAAAGATCAGAAATAGTATACGGTGTGTCCGCAATTTTAGGTCGAATTACTTTTATTTCCATAGCGTTCAAAATTAAAAAGGCCCGAAGGACACTGTGGTCTCTCCGAGCCTTGTTATTATATTTCAATAGTTTTTTCTAAAACACATCCAGTATTAACTAATGTGAGTTTTGCTGTATATGTTCCTTGTACAGGGTTTGTTAGCGTAACAGATCCAGAACCAACTATAGTTCCAGAAGGACTATACCAGCTAACAGAGTTAGCATAAGTGCTATCAACTGTGGGTATTAAAGTGGTTTTGTAACAAGATAATATATTCTCTGTAAGTAGATTTTCATTTGTGGTAAAAACATCATCAACTTTAGAGCTGTATTGTTGGGTTGGTTGCTGAAGAGTAATTTTATTCAAGTCAGTTTCCCAATAATTAACATAAGGAGTTATGTAACCTTCTACTACAACATTAGATGTTTGAGCACAGTCATTAGTAAACGCATGAGAATCATACACTTTTGTAGAAGAATGTCTCATGTAAGTTGTGTGCCAAAGATCTTTATAGTAATCTCCGGGGAAAACTAACCTTACACTACTTAAATCGTAAGGACTATTTTGTGCCCAAGCTACAGATCTTAATCCCCACCAACTTGAAGTTGGGTTATGCTTAAATACAGTTTTAATGTACAAAACATCTCCTACAACAGATACATCAAGTTTTATATTTAATTGGTTATTAAATCCTGGAGAAACTTTATCAGTTTCCCAAACAAAGTTCTCTATTTGCTTTTTTAAAGCGCTAGCTAAATTTGGACTACTTAAAAGTAAGTCTGCAGGAAGAGCAGCTGTACTACCAGGTTTAGTGGCTGGTCATATGTTACTTGGAGAAATATCTACATCTTGGTATTGAAGCGGTCCACCAAAAGCAGTTCCAGTAGCAGTTCCAACATTCCAAAGCCTAATAGATTGTATTGCCCAAGAACTTGTAGCACTATAGAAGTTGGATAATGGTGCACTTTGCAGTATACAATAAACTTCTGTTTTGTAAATATCCGAGCATACAGAAACACCATTAACTAATTTGCAACCACCAGCTATCGAGTAACTATCCGAAACTTCGCCATATCCATTTGATATAACAACATTGGCGGTAGAACTTAAAAAAGTAGAATCGTTGTTAGTGCTAAAAACAAATTTATTAGAGTAGTCATATTCGTTTTCTAAAATTACTGAATAATCTCCTCCAACATTTATTTGCTTTATACTCCAATCTGCCATCTCTTCACAAGTAGGATCTTGAGTACAATCTACTATAGTAACATTAAGATGATCTAACTGACAGATAAGATCATAATCAAGATCGCATCCAGATTCAGCAAGTTTCTTAAGATAAAACGCTTCTTCTACTTTAGTTGAACAGCAATCTATATTATATTTTTTACAGTTGTTATAGGCTACCAGCTCATTTACAAAGTTACACTGTGCAGCAGCAATTTGAGCAGGTGTTGGTGTCATTTTCTTGTAGGTCGTTAAAGAGTGTTTCCAAGGTAGAGCAGTTGCAACTAACGCAATCTTGTCCTACCTTCAGAGCTTCGTAAGTAAGTACTTTATCTAAGTTCTTAGATGTGTACCATGAAATCATATCGTCTGAGCACTTAGTGCTACAAAGACTTACCGCACAACCTCTATCTTCTTTAACAGCACCGCCTAATAGTGTGTTCCTAAAAAATATAGTATAAACACCATCTGTAAAAGTACCTGTCATGCCCACGTGCGTAGGAAGTATGTTAAAGGTAGATATGTTAGTTGGTACGGTAACAGTGTGCTCAGTTCCTTTATAAATAACTTTTAATGTATTGGCTACATTTGTATTTAAAAGTATAGCTGAGGTTACTGTTATTTGTGAACAAGTACTGTTTAAAGTTATATTCATATTAAATTATGTAATCGCTTATAGGCTTACCAAACAACTTAATTGTTTTTGCCCAAACTATTCCATCTTCAGTAAGAGATCCGTCATTGTTAAAGTACTGGAGAACATCTGAATATTTATTCACATACTCATAAACTGGTTGAGGTCTTACCAAAGAATTTATTTCATTTTGTTTATTAGTAATCTCGTTGTTTTTATAAACAATACTATCTTCAACAATTGCTATTTCAGTATTCTTTTCAGTTATTTGTTGAAGCAGTGCAGTAGCTTCAGGAGTAGTTTTATCTTCTAACGCATCATATTGAGCTTGTAAAGCATTTACTTCATCTTGCAGTAATACCTTTTGATTCTGAAGTCCAGTAAGTTCATCATTAAGAATAGCTAACTCATTAGTAAGTGTCTGCAAAGTTACTTCATATTGATTAATCTCATCTTGATTAATAACTACATCTGTTGGAAATCATTGCTCTGTAATAAGCCAAGTGTAAACATCCCATACAATACGTTGTGTAGCAAGATCAACTGTACTAACATTTACAGTCATTGTCTTTTCTCTTGCATTAGGAGTCATTGTGTAAGTAAGCCCAAATAAATCTTTTGAAAATCTAATAAAAACTCCTGCTGGAAAATAAAATTGCGAAGGTATTTCAAAATCCTCCTTAAAGTTAAATGTGTATTGTGTCATTTTTAAATTTGTTTAATTATTTTAATAACCTGCAACAGTCGCTGTAGCAGTAGCTATCACATTAATAATTGTTACTGCGCTCGCTGTTGCTGATGGTGGAGTAAACTCAACTTTCAAATAATCGTTTGTATCGTCTGCTGTTATGGTTATGGCAGATGTTTGCATTGACACGTCATATTGTGATGTAATTAATTGCGCTGGACCTAGCAATGTAGTAGTAGTTCCTATTCTTTTTATACCAACAATATATTCTGCAATAAATGTATCACCAAGCGCTACTGTTCCTCCCGCTGTGCTGCAAATAGCAGTCAAACTAATTCTTACATTCCAAGCCCTGTTTGCTACTAATGTAGCCCTTCCTTGGGCAGAAATATCTGCTCCGTCAAGAGTTAGTTCCTTTGCGGCGGTTCCGGTTATTTGCTTTAAGTATCTCCATGACATAGTTTGCGCATCCCCATTGTTAACAAATCTTGCAGATGCAAATGCCTGTGAAGCATAAAGATTTGCAACTGATCCTGCACCAGCTGCAAATGACGATATAGCTGAGGCAGTTGACCCATTATTAAGTGCAATTGAAAATTGAGCAGAAGCTGTACCGGCAGCACCCAGAGAAACAGATCTGTCTCCAGATGCAGTACAAGTCCAACCAGCAGTTACACCGTATTGACCAGACGATACATTACCATATCCGCCAAGAACTGCTGATGAGTTTCCAGATGCAGTGTTAGCAGATCCACCGGCTATAAACGCTTGACTTCCACTGGCTATTTGTCCGGCGTTCGACCTAAGGATTTGTAAGTCGATACTGTTAGCACCTCGTGAATTACCACCTGTTGCGGTTCCATCCGGGGAGGCTCCTAAAATAAACGCGCCTGTCCCTTTAGGTCTAATGGAAAAGCTTGTATTAGTATCATTAGAAATTGGAACTAATATACCATCACTTGAAACTCCTACCCCTAAACTACCATCATTCTTTACAAACGAAGCTATATTATCAGTACCACTTCCAAAAACTTGTAAAGAAGTTCCTTGAATACTAGCTGCAGAATAGGCTAATCTTTTAATAGATATTATAACAGTGCCATCAAAGTTACTTGTAGGTGTTAATCTTAAAGGATTCGCTGTATTAGTGCATATAAATCTATTAGGAGGTAATGTAGTATTAGTTGATATTGTTGTACTAAGATCTCCAAAAACTAATGTTGCACTACCTGCAGTTATACCAGAACTTGTGTAAGTTAATTCATACGCTGCACCTAACACCAAAGATAGGTTTGACGGATTTAAAGCTGTTGTAGCGCCTACAGTATGCGTATAACCTGTTGCATAAGAAGTACCTGTCCAGTTAATGCCTGAACCAGTTGTAGCGGCTTCTGTTGAATAATAACTGGTATCAAAAACTTGAACTAATGTTGCAACTATAGTACCATTAAAATCACTTGTTGGTGTTATTGTAAGTGAGTTTGTATTTGTAGTAATTCCTGTAAGAGTTCCAGATACACCAACAGCACCGGTAGTTAATCCTCCAATAGTTATCGTAACAGTTCCAGCAGTTACACCACTTAACGTATAAGTTAAAGTGTATTTCTGACCTGAAAGAATTGGTAATGCTGTAGGTGCTGCAGTTGCAGCAATTAATGTATTAGTATTACCTGCAGTATGTGTATATCCACCTGAAAATGAAGTTCCAGTCCAACCAGTAGTAGTTGTTGAAGTTGTTAAAACGTTGGAAGTAGTTATACTTGCACTACTTGATTTAGCAACTACACTATTATCTGTAGTTATGTTACCATACAAGTGAGTTCTTAATGTACTACTCTGACCTATAGAAGTTGTATTACTACCTAATCCTGTATTTCCGCCAATAGCAATTTCATTAGTAGCTCCTCCGGCACTAGCTGATCCTTTAATATATATACCACCACTACCAGTTGTTAATGTGGAAGCGGTGTTCGTACCTATAATAACTACGTTTTGTGCTTGAGTTAACGCTGCGCCGGTACCATTACAACCAATAACTACGTTGCTATCTCCGAAAGAAGCACTTGATATACCATGTCCTATAAGTACACTATTACCAACACCTGCAAATAAACCTACATCGGTTTTAACAGTAGAATCAGCAAAATTACCTATTATAATGCTTCTATTACTACTATAATTAAATTTACCAGCTCTAACTCCTATATTTATATTATCTATTCCATGAACTTGTTGTAATCCAGCTTCATAACCTATATTTAGGTTTGTTATATTATTATTGTTATTTCTAACATCTACTAATAATCCTTTTGAATTTTCTAATTTTATAATTGGATTTCTAGGTATTATTTTTCTAAGGGAAACTTGCACAGTACCATAAAAAAAAGCTCCGTTAGTAGAATTTATACTAAAAGTTCCAAAAGAAGGTCCAAAAATATTATAACCAGACGAAGTTATACCATATTGAGGGTGGTTTCCACAACTTATATAAAAAGATCCAGATGTATAATTTGTAACTGTCCAACTTACATAGTAATTACTATAATCTAATGTTAAATTTTGTGCTGTTATGTTTGTAGTATTATTAGCGTTGTGTGTATAACCTGTTGCAAACGATGTACCTGTCCACCCAGTACCTAAAGTCGCTGTTGTAAGAAGTTCTGGTCCTAATGTTCCAAATCCAATAATTTGTTGTAATGTAACTGCTACAGTACCGTCAAAATCTGTGCTTGGTGTAATTGTTAATTTATCCGCATTTATCGATCTAGCTATAACACTTCCGGAAGTTGATACTGAACCAGTAGCAGCTACATTACCAAAACCTATACTAACTGTTCCAATAGTTCGATTAGTTATTGTATACGTTAATTTATAATAAATTCCTCCTTGAGGTGATTCTGTAGACAATATTGCTGTTATTGATCCAGGAGTATGTGTATAACCAGTTGCAAAACTAGTGCCGCTCCAGTTAGTAGCTGTAGCACTTGTAACAATAGAATTTGGAAAAAGTATAAATTCTTCTTCTTCTGTTACTGATGTCATTATATCTAACTTAGCATTCGCATTGCTACTACCAATAGCTAAACTATTAGTTGTATTATTCCAAAACAAATTACTACTTGCTCCAAACGCACCAGCATTATTAAACTGCACCTGGCCAGTATTACCAGCAGCAGATCCTCCACCACCAAAGTCTACCCATGCATTTCCAGCTCTACCTTGAAACTTACCTACACTAGGATTGTATATCATAATACCATCGGAAGGTAAGTTCATAAGACCTCTATCAGTATCATTAACAGCAGGTAATAACAAACCTTTAGTTGTACTATTAAGGGATAAAATAGCATTAGGATTAATAGAGTTAGTACCTATGGCAGTAGAACTTGTTGTATACACACCAGTATTATCTACTGTCAATGTTCTAAGACCATCTGGACTTCCTAACACACTATAACCACTATTGCTTACAAGTAAACCAGAATTAGTATTAGAATAATTTATAGCAATATTTTGTGAACCAGTTAATTGTGCTTGGCCAGCAGTTATCTTGTTAAACGGTAATGTACTTACATCAAATGTTCCAGTACTAGATAACGTTAAAGAAGATCCTAAAGAAGTTTTAAATAAAGTTCCTTCATCTGTTATTCCTAAAATACCATTTGCTGTGGTTACAGTTGTGGGTATATTAGTTATTTTTAAACTGCCATTTACAGTAACTAGTGAGCTAGTTAAAACAGTTGAGCTTGATGAAACATCTATTAAATTTGATATTTTTAAAGGTGTGTTTATATAATTATTGTTAGCATAACTATCAAATGTTAGTTCACTAAGAAGGTTATAATCAACACCGCTGCCACCAGTAGACTGCTTTAAAGTAGATTGTGTAATATTATATTGTCCTGTAGCATTTACATCAGTCGCTTTAAGTAACAAACTAGGACTTAAATTTCCAATAGGCGTAATTAAATTTAATGATTGATTTACATTATCCCAAGTAAAGTTAGAAGAAGCTCCTAAAGATCCACTGTTATTGTATTGTACTTCTGTATTATTACCAGCAGCAGGAGTAGTTGCATTAATCCATTTACTACCATCATACTTAATAACTTGATTGGGTTGTATGTTAGATATTGCTACATTGTGCAGCTCTTCTAACTCATAACCATTTTGTATTCTATAAATTATACGTCCATTTGTAGGACTAGTTCTAGCTACAATACCTATAAATACAGCGTGGTTAGGTGCCGTTGGTTTTACTCTAGTAACATAACCAGCAGTAGTTGGAGATAACCAAATAGCATCACCATCTAATAATGTATCAGAAGTAAACGGATATGGAGCACCGCCTGCTGCAGTTCTTGTATCTAAATCATGTAACGTACCTAAAGCAGCTACAAGACCGTCAGAGTTTAATCCTATATCATCAACAACTACACCAAAAGTTCCAGATGAAGTTGCTTCTGTATCTGCTTGTGCTTTATAAGCATTAGGTCTATTACCAGTAGAACCATTTAAGTAAACTATAGTACCTCTTCTAAGTATATCTGAAACTGAAGGATTCCTAACAGTTACAGCAACTGTTTCAGAATAATCTACAACACCATCGTCATCAATATCATACGTAGTTTTTTGCATATCTCCAGTACCTATAGTGATCGTAGTATTTTGCCACTGAGAGGTAGTTGAATTATACTGAAGAATTTGACCATTATTTACAGATGCAATTGTAACATCAGTTAAATCATTAATGCTGGAAATAGCATTAGAGATTTGTATATAAAGAGAACCTGTCCACCTGTAAGATCTATTTTGAAGTAAATCTACATATATCTTTCCTGTTTCTCCATTTATTATTGTAGTAAATCCTGCATCAGAGTAAAAAGCAGTTCCACTATAATAACCTTCAATTACATCGTCTACGTAAGAAGGTAATTGAGCAGTAGGAACTTTGCCTCCAACTAAATCAGCTTTTGAAGCAAGTGCATCAAAAACTCCGTTAGATGAAACAGCATTGTTACTACCATCTGTAGGAATAGAATCTACTAATACTTGAGTTGGGATAGTTGGCTTGTTAAGAATCTGAGCATCTCCGCTAGTTGCATTCCAGTCAGCATTAACATTGACTTCTGCTCCAGCAGCTATTCCAGCTAATTTACTTTTTTCAGCAGTAGTATAATTATTGTCAGTATGAACATATGCAGCATCTATAACAGTATTAGCATTATATGGTTGAACAGTAGTACCTATTGCTGTTCCTGTAAGATATCCTGCTAAAGCATGATTACCCCAAGAGAAAGCTGTATTCCAGTTAGCAGAGTTATTTGTAATAGAAGTTCCCCAAGCACTTCCAGTTGATACTGGAATACCTGCAGGGGGGTATATCATTGATGTTATATTCCATGACCTATCTTGGGATAAATCATATGTAGTACCATTTATTGTAAGTGTTCTAGTCAAAGGCACGAAGCTAGTAGCTCCGCCAGTTTCATTTCCTGGTACCCAGTTTGTTCCATCTCACTTTATTATTTGATTTACTGTAGCTCCGCTTTGAGCAAGTTTACTTAGAGTAACACCTTTATTACTTATGTCTAACGGCATTAACACTGTTCCACTTCCAGTCAGTGCAGAAGAAGTATGGGCCCCTTCCCAAGAAAGAGGGCTCAAGGTACTACCATTACCAATAAGTCCATTTCCTATGGTAAGGCTTGCTGGGGGAGTATTCCCTATTAATAATTGAAGGGCCTCATATAGATTAACGGAATCGTTATAAGGCGCTATTCCTCTAGACGCAGTTGGAAAGTTGTCAGGCTTTCTCGATACGTTTATTGGAATATTTATTTCTTTAATTTTATCTATTGTTAATGCCATACTATAATTGAGTTAATGATATACATTCAGAATCTGTTAGTGTACTTGGTAAAAACCACAATCCATGTATATCTAATGGGTGTTGTGGTGGAGATGTTGTACCAAAGTATTGAAAGTTTGTAGTTGTTACAGAACTATTATTAATAACTTTTACACCATTTTCAAAAACAGATATTGATGAGTTTGCCCAAGTAACTAAAAGTTTTACTTCATCTGCAGTTGTTGTATGAGTAGCGTTTTCTACTGAAATAATTAATCTTGAACTTGTAGTGTTACTAACACCCCCACTTACAAATATCCCATTTCCAGTAGCATTTGCTCCAGTACTAAGTCCTAATATTGGAAAAAGAGATCCTTGCCTTATTAAAGAAGTGTTGTTAATAATATGCATAAACATAGATCCAGTAGAAGATCCTACTATACCATCAGTAATCATATTTACTTTAATAAAGTAATCGCCAGTTCTAGTATTAGCTGTAGTTGTTGAACCTATGTAATTTGTCGGATAGTTACTTAATTCTAATTGGGCTTTTGTTACCGTGCCTGTTATAGTTAAAACTAAACTTGTTCCTGTAGAAGTAAAAGTAAATACTTTTCTTGTGTTAACACCATCTCCAACTACAGTTGCTGAAAAAGCATTACTTAAAGTAATAGTTCCAGTACCATAAAAAGATAATGTATAAGTGCTGGCAGTAACTGTTATTGTTTGTGTACTGGGAGTATCAGAGTTTAAAATTAAATTAGTTCTTTGTGGAAGTATTCTAATTGCAGATTTATTATTAGTATAATTTATTCTTGGTATATGTTGACTATTATCTGCATTTATATAGGGCATCATAATAGTACCCTCGTTAATTTGAACTCCCCACACGCTTACATCTGAAGCTGTAGGAATAACAAATCTAATGTCGCTATTTCCAGTACTTATAAAAGATATTCTTTTCCAATTACTATCCGCAGTATTTATAATGGTACCTGCAAGTGTTTGAATTTGATACGTACTAGCAGTGTTAGATTTTACCCACATAGATACCGTATACGTTTTTGTTAATACTGGGGTAAAAGAAATTTGCGTAATACCGTATCCAGTTGTAACAATTCTTGTAGCATCATTTACATTTATAGGACTTGTGCTATAATTAGTAGTTATTGTTGTTGCAGCAATAGCTACAAGAGTTCCTGAACATAAATTATACGGAAAATATTCTACATTACCGTCGCTATTTATTCTTGTATCACCTGAAGCAGATGTTCGTGAATAAGTAACTGTATAATTTGCGTTATTTTTTAATAAATACAATTTACTTCTAGAGTAAGCGCTTGTAGATAAAAAAGTTACGTTATTAGTGTTTACAATTCTTTTTAATGTTTGAATATCATAATTTAATTTTTCAGGTTGCTCTACAATCCCTTTATTTGTAGCTACATTAGCAAAATGTGAATAGATTGCGTTATCGTATTGTAATGTTGTAAGCATACCTTAAAAGTTTAGTACATAAGCACCGTAGAAATTATTACCGTCATAAATAAGAGTAATGATATCGGTTTTATTTGCAGTTGTTGTTAATACAGGAGCAATACCACCGGACCATTTTACATTAACAGGCCATGTTACGTTTTTTCCGCCAGTACCATCTTGCGTTATTCTAAAAACAAAAGTACCTAATCTTGGAGATGTAAAACTAATAGTTGTACTGACATTAAGAGTGAGATTAAATATTTCTGCGTTAGTTAAATTCAGAGTAATATTTGCGTCATTAACAGTTGCGCTTATTCCTCTTACAGGATTGCTTCAAGTGGCAGTCGTTCCATCTGTAAATAAGAATTTTCCATCGTTTCCTGTTTGAGAGGGTAGTGCATTTACAGTAGCCCAACTGAGAGTTGCGCCATCAGTAGTTAGGTATTTTCCAATATTACCTGTTTGATCAGGTAGTGAAGTTCCTCCTCCACCAATTACTTTTAGTGGATTGGCTCTTGTTCCATCCCCATAAAGTGTAGAATCGTGATAAACTTTATATAATGGTTCATCAACTTTAAGTAGGGACTCAGAGAATGTATTTCTTTGTATAAACATAATAGAGTAGTTTTATGGGAAATAAAAAAGGGGAACGGGTTTCCCCATCCCCCTTTAGGTGATTATTCTTTAATAGCTGTGTTTCCAGTAGATTCTAACCAGCTGTTCATTGCCGCCTCGAAAAGGGCAATAAGTGGGTTAGTGGCAATACCGGTAGAGTAACGTGGTATCAAAACAACTTCGCGCTTAGGCGCATAAACCAAGGAGTTAATATCTGGGTTAGATGTAGTTCCGTGGTTTATTACATAGGTGTTATAAACTGTACCATCTACAATTGGTGATGGGAAATTGATAACTGGATCAGTAGTGTGTTTCTGTGTGTACTTACGCTGACCAGCAGTATTCTTATACCACAGATCAAGTTGACGAGAAAATCCTTGACCTTCATCGAGGTTAGTAAAAGAAGCGCATTGTACAGTGTTAAAATCAAAACCAGAAGGAAGTCCTACTTGAAGGTTAACTTTAACTTGAGGAATCCAATCTTCGTAAACTGGCTTGTGGTCAAGAGCTACGAACATCAGACCAGAAATCAAACCACCAGTAGCGCTAGCAGCACTAGCCAGATCTATAGTGTAAACATAAGAAGTGGCTGGAGTGAAACCTGAATTAGTTGCTGCGTTAACTATAGAAGTCAACATGGCTTGCGTAAGAGTGATTGAACGTACGATTCCTTTGTAATTAAATACGGCTAAAGTTGAACCTGCAGTAAGTGAGTCGATTGCTGTACCATTAGTAGCTACAGTTCCAATACCAAGAGCAATTACTGGAGAAGTTCCACGATAGCGGTTGAAAGAAAGAAACGCACTAGAGTTGCGGTTTACTTCGTAACCAAGATTGGTGAGAATGTAATCAATTTTAAGATCGTTGTTAAAACCAACTGCCCAATTTGGTGTAGTTGTAGAAACAGTCAGGTTAGCAGATTGAACTTGTGTAGCCATCAGTTCATCGTAACGACGTGAACGGAAACCAATGTTCAAACGATATTCAGTGCTGTTAAGTGTGTTTACTGCAGCTGCTGCGTTTGTACTAGGAGCACCTACTACCCATACATTATGAGCATCAAGGCGATAAGCCTGTTTAGTAACAATTATATTATTTTGACGACCGCTTATATCCTGGGTCTTCTCAAACGGACGGACCCACAGCGGATAAGTAGCTGAAGATCCGACAACGTTTGCAGAATATTGTGTGCCTTGGTAAATACCAATTACTGGTGCTTCTGTAAAAGTAGGGGTAGCGTCTGTGAAACTGTTCATAGCAATTCCGCCGTAAGGAGAAACAGAAACGATACCAAGCTGACCATCAGCAAGGTTAATGTTACCGTTAGAACCTACCAAAGTTCCTGATGTAGGAAGAGCGCCTTGTGCTGCTTTAGCAACAACAAAAGTTTCAACACCGCGTTTTTGTGAATTTGTCGGGATCATGTTTTAATAAGGTTTATTCATGTATTACAGTTTTCTTTTCTCTAACTGTAATGTATTCTGGATTGAGTGAATTCTGCGCAGCTAACTGACAAGCAATATCTACAATTTCACGATGGGTATGCTCAGCGGTCTCTAGGGTAGAGGGCGGATAAGTAATACCATCTATGTAAGCATAGTTACCAAAAGATACTCTGTTTGGATACTTAACATATTCAACTGCTACTGAAGTTATATTTTGTGTACTGTATATATAAATAGATGACCCTGTATTATTAGAATTCTTTCCTATATTATATGGTATAAACTCTTTGGAATCTTTATTAAATGGGTCTCTTAGGGCTTCGTTTATGTCATCATGTTGTGTAAATTTAAGAGGAACTCTTAAAGTACAATCTGCATTAGTGACAATAGCGTAAGCATTTATTAGTTGTAAATAGGGTAGAGTCGTTGTTGTTAAATCTACTTCATAAACACCTGGAGAAACTACTGTAGGAGTTATGTAAGGTTGAACTGGAAAATTAACAACTAAATTACCAAGATCATCAATTCTTTTTTGAAGAGTTTCAAACCCTGATCTTTTCATATTAGTTGTCCCCATTCTTTGTTTTACAAAGATCAACTGAGCCTCATTTAACAAAAAGTCAATTTCAGCAGGATTGAAGTCAGGGTTAGCAAGTGAATCTATTCTATCTAAATTTAATTTAAATTGATAATGTAGTTCTTGGATAGACATTATTAAAGCTTAGCTTTTATCTGAGCCTTCAATTCGTCATACTCGTCTTTCTTCTTAGGGTTAAGCAAGAAGTCTACTGCTTCTGAGTATTTATCTCCAATTACAAGAGTAGCACCACTCTCTCGTATCCAAGTCCAGATATCTTGTTTAGAGTAAACTAGCCTCACCTCTTGAGCTTGCTTTAACATATACATAACCTCAAACTTGGCCTTACCATCAGCAGTTTTAAGTAACGACATATAGTGGTTAAACTTATCTATGTTCTTGCCTGCGGGCGAGGTTGTTGCGTCAATATAGTCAAAGAGCAAATTGTGGATCTGTTCTGTAGATAGTTTAGTGCGGCTACTTGCAACATCAAGAAGCGCAATAAGTTTTTGTTTTACTGAATCTGTAAGATGTGAATCATGTAAAAAAGAGAACGCCTTAGTTTTAGCTTGCGTACGCTTATACTTGATTTCTTCAGATTCATTTTCAAGGGCAATATAATGAGTAGCTTTTGGCCACTTGTGTTCCCTCCATTCTTTTTCAGAGTTAGCAACTTTAGATGATGCGAGCATTACATAATAACCTATTTCATCATCCATTTTAGAAAGATCTAAAACAGTTGTTCCATCTAGTAGTTGCCAAGATTTATTAAAGTAATAACCAAGGTCTGCGCCTGATCCTTTATAATCTTTAGGAGGGAGTGCGTTTGAAAAGAATCCTTTGGGCTTACCCCACTTCTTTTCTAGAAAAGTTTGAATAGTTATTTGTTCACCATTCTCGTCTTTTTCTACTTGTCCTGTTGCAGGATCTACTTTATAATTATATGATATATAGTTTGCAAGTCCTCCGATCTTTTGAGAAGGAAGGGCTACCAACGAATCAGTAGCCCTACCAACTTTCGTCTTTTTCATTTTAAGACCTGAGGATGTTGAAACCCAGTCTGATATTCCCGTAGCTGTTTGACGAGGAATAGACATAATGAAGACTAATTTAGACATAAATTTTCTTTCTTCTTATTTGCATTAAACAAAAAGTCTGCGTGCTATTCAGGACGCATATTAAGTAACTTTTTAGAAATGTATAATTTGTTAATGAGTAACAACGTATTAAGAGCTGTTACAGCTATAGTTGCCGGTGACAATAATGTAGCAAGTTGAGCAGCGTTAGTAATAGTTACTAAGCCTCTAAAACACGTCATCTCTTTACTACCCAACTTAAGTGCTTTTTGTACATTCGGTAATTTATTTTGTGACAAATAAACAGTAGCTATCATGCTACTCAGCACCACCAGCAGGTTTATTAAGGTTAGTGTTTGTTCCATCTATATTTACATATTTAGCCAGTATTTTTTCAGCGTTCGCCATTATAAAATTTATAATTTTCATGGAAACAAGTCCCAATATAAATCCTATTCCGGAAGAAAACTGATTGTCTACAGATAAATAGTGCGACATTACTGGATGCAAATAGGCTGCTGTGGAAGCACCGCCTATTATTAATAGAAGGGCTCTGGAGAAAGATAATCTAGTTTCATAAGTTAACGAAACAATTCCTCCAATAAGTCCTGCTACGAGGACGGACAACTTAATCCCAAGTTGTTCCTCTATATTCATTAGTTATCGTAATCTGTGATAAGCTCGCCGCAAGAAGTAACATCGCGGATGATTGCGCCCATTGTACCTTCGATGGCTACAGTGTAACCAGCTTTAGCAGTTACAGCCATACCTTTGTTAGTGATCGGACCCATTGGGGTAACTGATCCAGGAACGTAGAAGTAACGGAAAGTGTCTTTAACTTTGAGCAGCTCAATATTCTTACCAAGACCTTTAGCTGTTTCTACACCACGACCTTCGATGTTGAGGAAAGTCATACGAGCAGAATCAATTGGAATGTTGGGGTACTGTGGGTGCATCTTCTTGCAGTAGCGAAGATCGTCGTAAAGTGGGTTGTGGATAAGACGGATGTCTATTCCCAGAGGACCAGTGTAACGAACGAACTGCGCACCAAATGCCAGACCTGGAGTTGAGGAATTAGGATTGGATTCGCTACGGATGTAGTTAGAATCTACAGTCAAGAAACCGTTAGCAACAGCAGTGAGGGCATTGTGGAAAAGAAGTGATCCAAGCTGACCAGTCATAAGAGTGATACCGCGATTTGCTTCATCTGTACGACCGAAGAAGATGTTGAGCAGGAAGTCTTGGAGGAGGTTTACAGTCAAAGGACCGTTAACATACTGAACCCAAGAGTCTTTCAGCTGCTGGCGAATACCAGCGCCTGTCTTCTGCCAGTATCCATCAGGACCTGTCATAGTTGATTTCTCACCATAAACAAGTGCCCATTCCATGGATTTGTACAGCTCATCAACCATCATAGCTTCTGCGTAAGGCAGGAACTTGTTTACAGTGGAAGAACGGCCATTGTAGTCAGTGGACATGAATTCAAAACCAAGACGACCTTGCTGGCGCCATGCTTTATCGGTAACATCAATTTTTTGACCGAAAGCACCAATCTGAGACTCAAGTTCAAAGATTGCTGGGTACTGCTGAGTACCAAACCACTGGTTCATTTCAGAAGGAACTGCAGTAGATACTTTGCACCACTCACGACCTGGGTTCAGGTATTGAGCATCAAGATATTTGGTTGGATCGTCGGTGATCAGTTTAAGAGTGTAGATAGTACCAGTACCATCGCTTACTTTGTCTACAACTTGTACATTGTAGTCATTGTCTTCAGGAACAAGGATATCTGGGTAAGCGTAGTAATCCAGATCAAGTTTAACACGGAACTGAGTGTTGTTGATACCTGGGGTAAGGTTAGAAGAAGATTCTACGTTTTCGATAACGCGAGCGCACTTGTATTCTGCACCCTGAAGACGCCAGCGAACGATCTCTGTTTCTACTTCAGTACCACCGTTAGTACCCATACCAACGAGATTAAGGAAAGGTTTTACTTTAAAAAACTGTGAGCCAGAAGAGTAGATCTTCATAAGTGCTCCGGGCAAGTAGTGCGGCTTACCAGTTTCGTAAGCGGCTGCCAAGTAATCGGAATCAATGAAGTTGCCTCCAAAGGAATCCCAATGTTTAATAATTAAGGAAGATTGAGGATTAGCCATAAATTAATTTACATAGACTGATTAAATACATCCCAGTCAAAGTCTTTTGAAGACTGTGGACGCGTAGAAGATTTCTGAACTTGTTTAGGATCTATTGCTTTAGACAATAGTGTTTGGAATTGTTGTGTTGCTTTTGTTTTAACCCTTTTTTCAAGGCGGTCTGAAGAAAAACCAGACGAAGGATCATACTCTAAAAGCAGGTCAGCAAGCTGAGCTTGATGTTCTGGATTTTGCAATATAGAGTTTATGGCATAATTAAAACCAGTAGTAACTCCTTCTTGCGTATTAACGGGTTCAAAAAAGAACGCCTTTATTTTATTTCTTCTTTGTGGATGAATAGTTTGTGAAGACTCTATTGCAGAATGAAGAGCTTGAGTTTTTTGCTCCATCATTTGTCTTTGACGTTCCTGCTGAATCTTAGCTTCTTGAATCATACCATACTTCTTTTGTTCTTGTAAGGAAAGAAGTTCTCTATAAGACTCAGCAGCTTCAGAAGCTAATTCGTCTTCATCTTCTGCTATTCTTGAAACTATTTTATTTATCTTTTCATCCGGATAATTAGATGTCTCTCTCAATGCTAAATACACAGCTCTTCTTTGTCCTTCTGTGGTTGATATATCAACAGTTGCAAGAGGGTCTTGATTATAAAGATTCATAAAGTCAACTACAGAATTTCCACCATTAGCTACATATTCTAACACAGGTTTAAAATCATCTGGAAGACTATTAAAGATTGTCTCTAGTGCTTCTTGTTGACGCTTTTGTTTTGTGTATTGAAATACTTGCTGAAGTTGATCTGGTGTACCTTTAAAATCAAACTCTTCAGGAATATCTACAAGTTCATTTTGCTGTAAAAAATCTATGTAAGCTTGTAGCTTATCATCTACTTCTTCAGATGTTTCTTGTGGAGGTTCCGAAGGGGACTGGGGCTCTTCATTAACTGGAGTTTCTTCGTTTTCCTGTTCTATTTCAGTAGGTTCTTCAGTAGTTTGTGCTTTAGCATCTCCAAACATTGAGGAGAAAAAGTCATCGTTTTCGTTTATCATGTAAAATTACTATGTTTATTATTGTGCAACAAAAGACTTAGTTAAAAATCGTTTTTATTTATATAGCCAAGTTACTATTTAGATGATTTTCTAGCTTTTATTTTAAGGTCTTTTTCTTTTAGATCTGATTCTTTTTCAAATTTCTTTTCAGCTAAATCAAGCTCTCTTTCACGTAGATTTTGATCCGAAATAAATTTCTGTATCTCGAGTGGATCAGGAATACCGTTATTATCTATATCAATATCCTTTTGGAATTTAAATACTTCTATCTGAGCTAAACGTTCTTTATGTTCAAAGAGCCTATCTTGCATCATTATATCAAACTGTTGTTGAGCTTGTTGCTGCTGTTGGGCTGCTTCTATTTGCTGCTGTTGAGATTGTTGTTCCCGTTTAAAGGTTTCTTCTTCAGACTGCCTGATAGCTGCTTTAAGTTCGGCAGAAGAATTCGCTTCGTAAAGAGTAATAAGATCAGAGAATGTAGCGCGATTTGTATTAAGTAGGCCATCAGATATACTTTTAAGGGCTGAGAACATTTCGTATTCTTTGCCAGAATCTGTAAGGAAAACACCTAGGTCGCAATTAGAAACATCTTCTGGAGAAAGTTCAAGTGTAGAAAGAGACATATCATCTAACACGTACTGCTTAATAACTGACTTACCTTTCCAAACGTGCTGAGCAACATGGATAAGAGCAGTTAATGCTTTTTCCCACATCTTAGCGTGGCTTTGAAAGTATATCTCAGTAATAAGAGCTGACATTTGTATGTTACTCTGAGCATTTGATACAGCTTCAGTTGGAGTAGTTTGTCCTTCTCTTTGTCTAGATACACCGGCTACTTCAGAGATTTGGTTATCAAGAGCTGCAAGTATATTAATGTAATTCATTATATACTGCATATTTGACATATCTGTTTCTGAAGCTATCTTACCTCTTTGAGCTTGTCCTGGTTCATCCGCATTTGCAAGGGGGTTGAATATATCAAGGTTCATTTCCTTAAGGTAATATAGTGTTTTCTCTATACCAATTTTTGGATCTACCATAGATACATCAAAGTGGAATACCTTACCTTGATCTTGAGCAATGAGCTTTTTAAGCTTATGCATTACTATAAAGTAAAGATACTGAAAAGGTTTCATCCTATCCATCAAGGAAACAGACTCAGCATTTGTAGCATTATAAACTATGCCATGATATCCTAAGGAAACATCATAAGGATCGTCCATAGATCTAAACTGAACTTCTTTAGGACCAACCATAGTGTAAATATCGTGACCTATTTTAGTAGCAGTCCATACTTCTGGAATATAATCCCAATTAAGTTTATACACAGAATCTTCTAATTTCCAAATGTAGTACTCAGTCTTTACACCATATCTACCACGAACTATTTCTTTGGTAAACTCAGTTGGGATTTCGAAATCCTCAGAAACAATAGTAGTTTCTTCTTCACCATACTCATTAAACATAGTAAGAAATCCTACTTTTCTTTGGGATACCCATTCAACGTGTGATACGCGCACGTCCGTGTGTGAGCTTTTCCCATAAGATCCTTGGGTAGTTGTATAAGTATCGTGATAGACTGGATCATAAGGAAGATTACCATACTTGGCGTTTTGCTCCATTGAGAATTCTCTAAGTGCATTTGTATCACCAAAAGCAGTATCTATCTTCTCAATATCTTCTTGAGATAAATACTTTCCATAACGATCTAGTACCTCTGCTTGAGTCATAAATGTAGTATAACCGGCGTAAAGAGATTTTTGAATCCACTTTGTTTCTCCACTCTTATGATAGAAAAATCCTAGTGGATTAATAACTTCAATATGTGGTTCATCTCCATTAGTACCTACATAAACTACTTCTTCTCCAGATATAAGGGCATGCTTAAAAGCATCGGTCTTAATATCTTTTATATCCATTTTACGATAAAGATACTGAAGAATATTTTGAGCAAGTATCTCCCTTCTTTCACGATAAGAATACCTCATATATTTATCAAGATCTTTTGGATTAATAATATGCTCTTGATGAACTTCTAAGAGCTCTGGGGAATAAATATCTGAGAGAGAAGAGATTGTTTGTTTTATTACAGAATCAATATAATTACGAAGCATTGCGTCTCTTTGCGAGAGCTTTGAACGAACTCCTTCTGCGTTTACTAATATTGTCCTAAAGTTAAAGGGCCTTTTAGATTCATCAGAAAGAAGTATTTGTATTTTATTATAAGTCTTATTGTAGGGTTGTATAGCATCCTTAAATTGACCTACATCAAGTCCTAATGGGTTACACTCTCTTTCAAAATCAAACTGGTTTAGTTGATTATTGTAAAGTTGGTAATTTGATAATTTTCTTTGGTAGGAAGAGTTATACTTATTCACAACTCCTTCATCTTGAGGAGAATATGACAGTATAGAATCTACCACATCCTTTGCCCACTTAAAGTTACTAGAAGCTTTACGTGAATAAGGAAGGCGTTGTTTTGGGAAGTTGTACATTGAATAGTCTGGTGTTGTTTACAAATAACCTATCAAAGTCCTTCTCAAATTGAGAAAGCTCCTTATCGGTTATGGATTTTTTGCGACTAAGATTGGATATTTCTTCTAGACCTAAAACACATCCTATTAACGAAGATACCCTATCAAAGTTGCCATCGAGGTTATAAGAGATTAATTCTTGTAATAATCCTATATCGGGTATTACATCTAAATTGCGTCTATTATCTCCTCTTTCTTCTAAGAGGAAAGAACGAACATATTGAAGTGCTTCTCATTTAACTTTATCGTTTGATAAGGGGTAACCATAAATAATCTGGGGCCCTGTATCATAAGAAGCTTTTTTATTAAAAATAGTAACTGGTTGTCTAGCCAAAAGATCTAGACGGCGTATTTTATCAAAGTAATCTTTTACGTTACCTACGTTATTCTCAAAGTATATTTTAGCATTACCATAAAACAAGGAGAGTTTGTATAACGTCTCATTAACTTGATTTTTACCTAGGTAAGGTCTACCTATATATGTAGCAACTATTTCTGAATATCCAACAGTGGAAGGATACTTGTTAGTCTTCATAACATAGACGGCAGCTAAAGATCCACCAGTTGAAGTATCATCTTTATAAGGGTCACAACCTATTATATAAGCTCCTTCTGGAACATGATCATCTACTAGTTTTGGGAATTCGTATATCATAACCGCTCCTTCTACATCATCTCCTTCGTAAGGAAATCTTGTTATAGCAGTTAGTTTAGTATTTATTTCGTAATTAACTCCATTATAAACTTTAGCGGCGGGATCAAAAAACAGAGTCACTTTATTAGAGTAATCCTCCATCTTTTGAGATTGCACTTCTGAAAGACGTCTTCTAAGTTCTGCTGTTGGGAATATATTAGCAGTCTTGGTTAAGAACATTTCTGAAGGAACTATTGGACGATATT